>Ga0180438_10001479_pt1 | contig 41745 bp, 52 predicted proteins | sample SS_ome_12_FD_132455 | JGI IMG/M metagenome (GOLD analysis project Ga0180438, IMG submission 132455) | Hypersaline lake sediment archaeal communities from the Salton Sea, California, USA - SS_3_D_2 metaG | ecosystem: Environmental > Aquatic > Non-marine Saline and Alkaline > Hypersaline >...
GACCAGACCAAAAGAATTACTTTCCACGAAATCACCAAAGACGCCATCAAAGAAGCTTTAAAAAACCCGCGCTGTATTGATATGGATCTGGTTGATGCTCAGCAGGCCCGAAGAATCCTCGACCGACTGGTTGGATATGAACTCTCTCCTTTCCTTTGGCGCAAAGTGGCTAAAGGGCTCTCAGCCGGCCGCGTGCAGTCGGTTGCCGTACGCCTGATTGTTGAACGCGAACGCGAACGCCAAGATTTTAAACCAAAAGAATATTGGACAGTTGATGCAATTTTAAAAAATAAAAATAATGATGAACTTACTGCCAAGCTTCACTCAATTGATGGCAAAACGCTTGATAAATTTGATTTGAATAGCGAAAAAAAGGTAAAGCCAATTATCAAGGATCTGAAAAAAACATATTATCTTGTTAATGATATCGCTGAAAAAGAAGTAAAGCGCAATCCATACGCACCGTTTACTACTTCTACTTTACAGCAGGAAGCAAACCGCCGCTTTGGCTTTTCTGCTAAACAAACCATGATGCTTGCTCAGCAGCTTTATGAAGGTATTGAATCTGATAAAGGCCATGTTGGTTTAATTACTTACATGCGTACTGATTCAGTTACTCTTTCTGATAAATTCTTAGCTCAGGCAAGAAAATTTATTGACAGTGAATATGGTAAGGATTATTTACCAAGTTCAGCCCGACGTTATAAAACCAAGAGTAAAATGGCTCAGGAAGCCCACGAAGCCATCCGGCCGACTGATGCAACCAACACGCCGGCAAGTGTTAAAAAATACCTTAACGCCAACCAACACAAGCTTTATGACCTAATATGGCGCCGGGCCATTGCCTCGCAAATGAAGCCCGCAGTGATCGATCAGACCACCATATCAATCAAAGCCGATAAGTACGGTCTTCGCTCAACCGGCTCGGTTATTAAATTCCAGGGCTTTCTTAAAGTGTACGGCGGATCAAGCGAAGACAATCTTTTACCAAAGCTGAAAAAAGACCAAGAGCTTGACCTTGTTAAGATCAACGAAAAACAGCACTTTACTGAACCACCGGCTCGTTACTCTGATGCTACTTTAGTTAAAACTTTGGAAGAATATGGTATTGGCCGGCCTTCAACCTATGCTCCGACCATTGCTACCATTATTGCCCGAAACTATGTTGAGCGTGACGAATCAAAACGTTTAGCCCCAACCGAAATGGCATTTTTGGTAACTGATCTTTTGACTGAGCACTTTCCTCATGTTATTGATTACAAGTTTACTGCCGGCCTTGAAGAAGATTTGGATAAAATTGCTGAAGGCAAACAAGATTGGGTTAAAACCCTGAAAGACTTTTATAAACCTTTCCATGAAAATCTGGAAAAGAAAGAAGAAGAAATTTCTAAAAAAGATCTGACCGAAGAAGAAACCGGTGAGGTGTGTGAAAAATGCGGCAAACCAATGATTAAAAAAGTCGGCCGTTACGGTACCTTTTTGGCCTGCTCAGGATTCCCTGAATGCAAAAACACCAAACCCTTAGCCGGTAAAAAAGAAAAAATGGAAGGAGATGAAGAGCCATGCCCCAAGTGCGGCAAGCCCATGGTAGTAAAGCATGGTCGCTACGGCGCCTTTTTGGCCTGCTCTGGCTACCCGGATTGTAAATACATTAAAAAAACTCAAAAGACCACTGGTGTAAAATGCCCAGAATGTAAAGAAGGTGAGATTGTCAGCCGTCGCTCAAAACGAGGTAAAATTTTTTACGGCTGTAGTGCTTATCCAAAATGTGACTTTGCCCTTTGGTATAAACCAACCGGCAACAAGTGCCCAGACTGCGGCTCACTCCTGGTTGAAAAAGCAAAAAAGAAAATCGCCTGCTCAAACAAAGAATGCGGTTTTGAAAAATAACAATAATTAATGTAAATAAAATATGTGCGGGTTTCCATACCCGCACATAAGTCGTATCAAAAAATCAGCCTCTCTTAAGGCCGATTTTTTTATTTTTTATTTTTTCCTGCAGTAAAAACTTTCTTAAGCGGTTCGTTCAAATATTTTCCCAATGTCGGATCCCAAAGAACCTCTTTAAAAATCTTGTATGCTACATAACCTACCGCGCCAACCGCAATGATGGCACCACCGAGTATTCCCAAACCGACCTGACCTGGTGTACTTGATACTGCCTTATCAATACTTTTATCAAGCTTTCCTTTGTGATAAGAATAAAATACTCCAAACTTATCAATCAATCCAGCCTCAGCTAATTTTTTCTTATACTTTTCCTCTTCAGTCGGCTCTTTGGGCGGACGCTCAAAAACCTCAGGCGGCGGTACGGGCTGCATTTTTTCAATCTTTTCACGCACGTCCTTTATATCTTCCGCCTTTTTTTGTTCAGCCTCAGCCTTAGCTTCCTCGAGCTCCTTTTTCTGCTCAGGTTCTTTTACCTCTGGCTCAGGTTCGCTCTCGCCAAGCTCTTCCAGAGCCTTTTCGACACGCTCACGCTCGCCTGCCTCTTGGGCAGCTTTTAAGCGCTGATAGGCCTGCTCTTGTGATGGTGATAATCCTTCTGACATATGCTTTTGTTGATGCGCCCCGTTTGCGGGGCGTTAATTAAATAAAGTATTACATTTTAAAATATATTTGTCAAAATCATTATAAAAAGAATGAGCCCGGGTCTCCGCAAGGAAAACCCGGGCTTTTTGAGTTGGGAATGGGCCAGAACCGGCCCGAAGAAAGAACTAGTCCAGGGGCACGACAGCCAGGGCCTGTGCCCTGAATGCTGTGGGATGCCTGGTGTTCTCGTCCTGCTTGATGGGCTCGAGTGACTGGTAGCTCACGAGCTGGCCTTCGAAAAGCTCGACGCGCTGACCGTCTATCTTGGTCACCACCTGAGTCCAATGGACTTTGACATCTCCCTTGAGGGGTTCGCCATCCAGGGTCTCGTTCGGCGCCACCTTGAGGCAGCCGGCACCAGCGAGAATGTCAAACCATTTCACCTGTGCCATGCCTTTGGTGATCCTCGCGTCGTCCAGCGCAGCGTCTAAGCCCTCTGGTTCGAGCTCGAAGTTGTGGCTTGGCTCGACGAGTCCCTCGTCAGTCATCTTCTGTACGAAGTCGATGAACTGAGGCCAGTCATTCCAGTTGGGTCCGAACATGACGTTGAATCGGACAACCTGGCGGCTGTCCTGCCGCACGAACCCGGCGCGGACCTTAGCCATGGCCTTCACCTGCAGAAACTGCCGTCCGAACTGGCTGGCCACACCAACTTCGTACATTCGGATTTCGCCGTCACTGTCGAATCGGACAATACGGAAGTTGTTCTCAGAGAACTGCGTCACCGCAAAGTCCCCGCCTGGCGCCTCCTGCACAAATCTGGCCTTGCGGTCCTCGTCATATGCGTCGCGCAGGCGGAAGTTGATGTGAAGCCTTACCTCTACATCCGGATCCTTGTCCGCGAGGTAGTTCTTCATCAGACCAACGTTCTTCTTGCCGTCCACCTTAATGACCCGGATGGGATCATCCTTACCATGAAGCAGGGTCAGACGGATGTACTTAAGATTTTCACCCAAGTAACCGTCGTCTTCGGGAACGAGCCGCTGCTTTACCACGCTGTGCTCTTCCTCTTCATCCTGTGGCTTGCGGTCAAGCTCTTCTGCCACCAGGGAAAGCCCCATCCCGGCAAGAACCTTCAAAGGTGAAAATTCGCTTCCCATGGATTCCTCCTTATATCAAGTGGGTTGTGTTCAATTGTCAGGAACTCAAAATTATAGCATAATTTAGCCAATTTGTCAAGGCTAAGCCCTCGATATCGCTTGACATCTCAACAAATCCCTGATACAAAAATAAGATTTGATGCTAAATCTAAATAAATACTGGACTTTTTTAATAAGAGAGTTATAATAAAATAGTTACCCCAATCAACATGAGCATTAAAGAACTCTTGAAAATTGTTAAAAAGAACAACCCAAACGCGGATTTTGACTCAATCCGTCTGGCTTATGATTTTGCCGAAGAGGCCCATCAAGGCCAAACCCGGCTGACCGGCGAGCCGTACATTAACCACTCGCTTGAAACTGCCAAAACCCTTGCTAAAATGAAGCTCGGGGCGCAGATTATTCAGGCCGGTCTTTTGCATGATGTGCCTGAAGATACTGACCGCACCCTTGAAGACGTAGAAAAAAACTTTGGCAGTGAAGTTGCCCAAATGGTCGCCGGCATTACCAAGCTTGGTAAAATTAAATACCGCGGCATGGACCGCTACATTGAGAACCTGAGAAAAATGTTCATGGCCATGGCGAGCGACGTACGGGTAATTTTTATCAAGTTTGCCGACCGTATTCATAACCTGAGCACACTCGAAGCCCACCCGCCAAAAAAACGCTACCGCATTGCTTTGGAATCTTTAGAAATCTATGCGCCGATTGCCAACCGCCTCGGCATGGGTGAGATGAAAGGCACCTTAGAAGACCTCTCTTTTAAATACGTTTATCCAAAAGAATACCAGTGGACCATCGGCCTGATGCAGGCTCGCCGGGAAGTTAAAGAAAAATATCTTAACACTGCTCTACGCAACGCCCGCAAAGAAATTGAACAATCCGGCATCAAAATTCTCGATATTCACGGCCGTGCCAAACACATCTACTCACTTTATAAAAAACTTCTTCGTTATGACCGGGAAATTGACCGCATCCACGACCTAGTCGCAATTCGTATTATTGTCAAAGACATTGCCGACTGCTATGCCGTCTTGGGTATTCTTCACAGTAAATGGCCTCCGGTCCGCGGCCGCATCAAAGACTACATCGCCCAGCCAAAACCAAACGGATATAAGTCACTTCACACCACTGTCTTTTGTGAAGAAGGTGAAAAGGTTGAATTCCAAATCCGTACCCAGGAAATGCACGACGAGGCCGAACTTGGTATTGCCGCCCACTGGCATTACGAAGAAACATTAAAAACTCCGCAAACCGAAGATAAGCAGCTCCACTGGGTTAAGGACTTGGCCAAAATTCAGGAACAACTCCAAACCCGTTCCCAATATCTCAAAAACTTAGAAGATCTTAAAATCGATGTCTTTCAAACAAGAATTTTCGTGATCACTCCCAAAGGTGATGTAATTGATTTACCTGAAGATTCAACTCCAGTTGATTTTGCCTACGCCATTCACACCGAAATCGGCGACAAGTGCACCGGCGCAAAAGTTAATGACGAAATGGTGCCGCTTGATTCAAAACTCAAAAGCGGCGACATGGTTGATATCCTGGTCGATAAAAAACGAAAAGGCCCCAACCCTGACTGGCTAAAGTTTGTTAAAACCTCAAGTGCTAAAACCAAAATTAAAGCAAAGACCAAATCAAAAATCACGGACTGGTTAAAGACCGTGATTCCGAGTGGTGAAAATAAATAATTTTTAACTCAGCCGCTCAATCAGACCGTCGAGTTCTTCGTCAGAGTAATATTCAATAATAATTTGACCGCCGTTGGCGCGTTTTTTTATTTCTACTTTTGTACCGAGCGCAGTCCTGAGCTCATCTTCTCTAGCGGCCAGATTTGGATCTTTTCCTACTTTAACCGTCTGTTTTTTACCACCTACTTTTTCTTCTGTGTCACGTACTGTTAGTTTATCTCTTACAATCTTCTTAAATAGTCTGAGTTGAGCCCTCGGCGTATCCAAGGCCAACAATGTTCTTGCCTGGGTATAAGGAATCTCACCGCTTGCAACCGCCTCTTGTATTTCAAGTGGCAGCTCGAGCAATCTAATAAAATTTGCCACCTGCGGCCGGCTTTTGCCAACTTTTTTGGCAACCTGCTCCTGGGTCAAGTTAAATTCGTCTGCCAGTCGCTTGTAGGCCTTTCCTTCCTCAATCGGGTTTAAATCCTGACGCTGAATATTCTCAATCAAAGCAAGCTCAAGCTTTTGCTGTTCTTTTACACTGCGCACAACTGCCGGCACCGTCCGAAGCCCGGCCATCTTGGCAGCACGCCAGCGACGCTCACCAGCCACGAGCTCATACTTATCATCAGCCGGACTGACAATCAAAGGCTGAAGTATACCGTGTTCCTTAACCGAAGAAATAAGTTCTTCCATTTCCTCATGACTAAAGCTCTCCCTGGGCTGCTCAGGATTAGGCACAATCTCATCAATCGCAATGTCAACAATTTCACGACCTGAAGCCGTCGGCTTTGTACCTGCCTCACCCATTGGTTTTTTATCCGCACCGGTTGGTATCAAAGAGCCAAGTCCTCGACCCAATCCCCCTTTCTTTTGTATCATAAACAAAACTAATTATTACTCGCCAGCTTCTTCTTGTAATAAAAATTCCCTGGCTAATCTTTCGTACGCTTTGGCACCTTTACAGGATGCGTCGTGATGAAGCACGGCGCAGCCAAAGCTGGGCGCTTCTGCCAAACGTACTGAGCGAGGGATTACTGAACGATATATATTATTTGGAAAATATTTATAAAGTTCTTGAAAAACTTCATTGGAAAGGTTTGTCCGCGGATCAAACATCGTCACCACCGCGCCCCTGACTACAAGACTCGGCTGAAGATTATCTCTGACCAGACTAACTGTGTTTAGAAGCTGACCTAAACCTTCAAGTGCATAATACTCTGACTGCACAGGTATCAATACCTGATCAGCCGCTGATAATCCATTGATTGTTAAAAGCCCGAGAGAAGGCGGACAATCAATAAAAATATAATCGTAATCATTGCGAACCTCGAGCAAGGCATCACGCAATCTATATTCACGATTCTCTGAATTAACCAACTCTACTCCGGCACCAGCTAGATTCATGTTGGCCGGCGCAACTCGCAATCCCTCCTGTCTCGTTTCAACAACAATATCCCTCATTTTTTCCTCACCAACCAAAACATCGTAAATTCCTTTTTCTAATTTTTGATAATCAATACCTAAACCAGAAGTTGCATTAGCCTGAGGGTCCAGATCTACCAAAAGCACGAACTTACCCAAAGCTGCCAGGTATGCGCCAAGATTAACCGCCGTGGTGGTCTTGCCCACCCCGCCTTTTTGGTTAACGATTGTTATAACTTGCGCCATAATGGTTAAAGTATAGCGAAATTTTTTAATTTTGACAATACTATATTAATTAACTATTTATCCTTGACTTTTCCCCAATTTTAAGCTATACTAAGGCTATATTTGGGCGTGTGGCGGAATTGGCAGACGCGCACGACTCAAAATCGTGTGGTTTCACGACCATGTGGGTTCAACTCCCACCACGCCCACCATATTGACATTTGCAAAATTTTGTGATAATATCTTAACTACGTCGCGGGGTAGAGCAGTTGGCAGCTCGCCAGGCCCATAACCTGGAGGTCGCCGGTTCAAGTCCGGCCCCCGCAACCAAAAATGCCTCATCGCACGATGGGGCCTTTTTGTCCCCATATCTTGCAAAATTTGCTTAAATTTGGTATCCTTTCCCTATCATTGGTGCATGGCGGGGTAGCTCAGTTGGTTAGAGCACAGGACTCATAAGCCTGGGGTCGTGGGTTCGATCCCCACCCCCGCTACCAATAAAATTATTGTTAAATGCCAATACGATCCCAATATTTTCTAACGCCGAGGGATCGAACCGGGGGATGGTAAGGGGGCGGAGCCCCCTTGCTTTCTGAGGAGGGTAATTCGGGAACCCGAAGGTTTCCGAACGTGTGAGATCCCCACCCCCGCTACCAATAAAATATGTTAGTTATTACCCATGCCGTAACCGGCGCTGTAATCGGACAAGTCGCAAGAAGTTCGCCACTGGCTTTTATTGCCAGTGTGGTTATACATTTTTTAATGGACATGATTCCACACGGTGACTCTAAAGACTATGAAAAATATCGTCAGACCGGAAAGGTACCCAAGGCAAGTCTTTATCAGCTAATCTTTGATTTTATTGTCGTAACCGGCTTTATAATTTATGTTCTGGTACTCAGGACCGAAGCCAACTGGTGGCCAATTTTTTGGGGAATACTCGGCGGCGTTCTGCCCGACCTGATGGTGGGCGTCCATGAATGTAAACCGAGCAAGTTAACCCGGCAAACCCATCGACTACATCTGAAGTGCCACAACGTAATTACCAACCGCTGGAAAGATGTAAAATTTCGTTACTCAATTGTGATACAATTTTTGATAATTATTGTTTTGATGAATTACTTTTTTTAAAAAATCAAAAAACACCCTGTGAAAAACAGGGTGTTTTTTTATTGTAGAATTATTATAAGCTTTTATAAACCTCGATTGTTTTGCGGGCTGATTCCTCCCAGCTAAAACTCTCTGCCCTCTCTTTGGCCATTGCTGAATACTTATCGCGTAAATTCTCATCTTCTAAAAATTTAAACAAGGCTTTCTTCATCTCTCCTACTTTATCCGGATTAATAAGTAGTGCCGCCTCACCAGTAACCTCTGGGATTGATGACATATTGGATGTAATCACTGGTGTACCAAGCTTCATTGCTTCAAGCACTGGCAAACCAAAGCCCTCATAGCGTGACGGAAAAACAAAAAACATACTGCAGGCCATGAGCGGAAACTTATCACCGTGCGGTATATAGCCAAGATACCTCACAAACTCACCACCAATTTTTACTTGAGCTACTTTATTCACCTCATCAATCTTGTCAAAAATTTCTTGAAACTTCCAGCCCTTAACTCCGGCAATCAAAAATTCTTTTCCTTTCAGCACCCCGGGCTTTTCTTCGAGAATTTGTTTTATTGCGTCAAGAACAATGGCCACATTTTTTCTTGGCTCAAGCGTTCCTAAACTGAAAAAATAATCCGTGGCAATATCATACTTTTTCTTGATCGGCTGGTGGAGTTTGCAATAACCCTCGTCCCCGGCGCCGCCGGGCAGTTCCACCCCCTCATGAATCACTACAATTTTTTGTGGATTAATACTAAAGAGCTCCATCAGGTCTTTTTTTGTTGACTCTGAGACCGCAATTATTCTGGTGGCGGCGTCAACTGATTTGGGCACCAGCATCTTGGTAGAAACGGCCTTGGAAAGCCGACCTTCGGGAAACCATTCCGGATGTTTGTAAATTGCCAGATCATGAATTGTAATAACTGATTTGCCGCGATAAGTATAAGGCATAATGCCGGATGGTGCATGAAAGATATCAAGATTGTCCTGGCCCAAAAAGGCTGTTACCAATATATGCGAGTAAGCAAAAGGAAGCATTTTTTTATACTGATGAAAGGCAAAACGCTTTACGGTAACGTTTGGCGCCTCACCAACAATCTCAGCAATTGCCTCATCAGTTATGAGCTCATCAAAATAGAGAAAATACTCATTTGCCTGGTCCAAACGAATCAGATTCTTAACCAAATAATAAGTATAATAGCCCACTCCGGCACCTTCACCAAAGCCTGGATTTAAAATTGTGCGGCAATTTACACCTATTCTCATATTAAAAATTTGAAAAACGATAACACTCCTAAGTATATCAAAGTCACCACAACCCCGGCAATGAGCGAGCCAAGGGATATTAAGAGCACGGCTTTTGGCTTCTTGACCCCAAAAAGAAATGCCGCCACTGATCCGGTCCAGACGCCAGTCACCGGCAGCGGGATCGCCACAAAGATTACTAAAGCAAGTGACCCTAGATTCTGATGATGCTGCCAAAACCGTTTATGCGTACGCTCGAACCACCAATCAAAAAATCGTTTAAATAACTTTGAATACTTACTGAGTGTTACTGAAATAAATCCCAGACCAAAAACTAAAATAAAAGCCGGTACAATACTGCCGAGCCAGGCAAAAAGAAAAGCCGATACAACCGACATATTAAAAACCCCCAAACCAATGGGGATCGCACCTCTGAGCTCTGATATGGGCAAAAGGGCAATTAGGAAAGTCAAAAGCTCGGGCGGTAATTGTAAATTTATTATCCAATCAATCATATTTACTCCGGCCACTCATAATTTTCAAAAACCCAATACGCCAAACTCTTTACATCCTGAAACCGGGCGCCATCTGATTCGCTATTTAAAGAAACGATCAGTACGGCATGGCCGTCATTCTCCACCACCATGGCCAGACAATAACCCGCCGCAAGAAGTGAGCCTGTCTTTCCCGCTATCACGGCGTAGGGTTTTTTATTAATAAAGCTCGACAAAAGATCATTGGTGGTTTTAATATAATGATAATCACCGCTCACTGAACGAAACTCATGTGCCTTTTTTGTAGTTGCAGCTAACACCTCCTCGTATTCAACTGTTGAACGTAAAATCTTGATCACATCAAGCGCACTCGCTTGATTTTTTGGATCAAGCCCGACCGGATCAACAAAAGACGCCTCGTCAAGCTCCATGGCCTGCGCTTTTTCATTCATTTTAATAATAAACTCATCCATATTCATACCGGTAGCATAAGCGAGATTCCGAGCCGCGGTATTGTCCGATCCAACCAGAGCACTGTTAAAAAGATCCTTTGCTTTTACACGTTCACCCGCATAAAAATTATTATTTCCAATTGTAAGCGCGTTCTTCACAGTTATCATTTCGTCCCAGCCTGGATTATTATCCAAAAATACCAAGGCAGTCATCAGTTTAGTAATGCTGGCAATCGAACGCGGTTCATCGGCATTTTTTTCAAAAAGTATTTTACCGGTTGCGAGATCTGCCACAATCACATTACTGGCAGTTGTTTTAATTCCCAAACTCTCCTTATTAATCTTCATCGGCTCTGGGATTTCGTCAGCTTTAGGGAGAGCGGCAACCGCTATATCACCGGCCTTTGGCAAAGACTCTGACCAAACAATTTCACCGCGGATTATCTCCGGTGCCAAAGCCTCGGGATCATAAGCCACCGGGGTCCAACTCCCGGGTACAAGCTGAAAAGCAACCGTCGCAACGACTAAACTTTCAATAAGCTTAAACAACATAATTATCCTCGTTTCTCCTCACCACCTTCTGGCTTTTGATCCTCAAGCGCCTCAAGCGCTTTTTCAACAAATTCATGGTGGCGTAGTTTATCATAATCTGGCAATTTACTCATACTGGAAATGCCGAGAAATCGCATAAAATCAAATGTAATTGAATAAACCTGCATTTTCTTTTCCTCATCTTCCTGTGTCTCCACTAAACCACGCGTCATAAGATTACGTAAAATCAAACTACAGTTCACTCCGCGGATCTGCTCAATCTCGGGTTTAGTCAACGGACCGCGGTAAGCAATAATTGCCAAAGTCTCAAGTGACGGCCGGGTCAGTTCACCAGTTGTTTCATCCTGAAGATAGGCCTGAACAATCTTGGCATTGTCCGGACTCGACATCATCTGATATTCTTTTCCTTTTTTAAGAATATATACCCCGCTCTCTGGCACATTATACCCTTCCATAATTTTGGGCATCTCAGCCTCAATCTTCTTTTCGTCCACTCCTAATACCTGCGAAACTTTTTTCACAGTAATCGGCTTATTGGTAACAAACAATATTGACTCAATCTTGGATGATAAACTCATACATCTAATTTTTCAATGGTTATATCTTCAAATAATTTTTCTTGTGATGTCTCAACAATGTGCTGCTTGGTAAGTTCGAGCAGAGCCAAGAAACTCACAATCACTTCGGTTTTGTTCTTGGCGCTTTTCAGCACTTCACTAAATTTTGATTTAGCCTGTTTGGTAATCATGCTCCTAATTTGGTCGATCTTCTCGGCAATTGAAACAGTTTTCTGTAAAGCCTCTTTTGGCAGGGCAATGAATGGCTCGAGACGCTTGAGCACCCTTTGATACATGCTCTCAAGCTCACCTACCTCAATATCCTTAGGTGGAAAAAATCCCACCACTTCACCCAAGGGTGAACGCTCTCGGCCGTATGCCCAGCGGCCAGTCCGGATCATCTTATGTATCTTTTTAGATGCTTCAACAAATTCACGGTACATCTTAAGCTGAGTCTCGAGATCAAGCCCCTCTTCATCCTCGAGTATCAGATTCGGCATGAGCTGCTTAGACTTTATTAAAATTAACTTTGCCGCCACCACCAAAAAATCAGCCAGCTCCTCCGGCCGAATGCTTGGAGACGTATTTACGTACTTTAAATAATCTTCCGCAACCTCAGCAAGCGAAAGTTCAGTAATGTCGAGTTTATCATGCTCAATCAACTGAAGCAATAAGTCGAGCGGTCCTTCAAATTGTTTAATCTTAACTTTATAATCAGGCATGTTTTTTTGATTTCTTGACAACAATTGGCAAACGCTGCTGAGCTCCGATTAACTTCTTTGCCGTGCGCCTTCCCTCCGGTGTCAGTTTAATCGACTTAATAAAAAACTTTTCTGCGGTTTTTACGCCTTCCGCCGCCATCAGGTTGTGCTCAACCATTTTCTCAATTGCTTTGGTAATTGCGTTCACCCGGTCCTCCAAACTGGGTGCGTTTTTCTTTCCTTGGTAGTAATCGAGAAAAATATTCCTTAAAATCGGCGCCCTCCGCATTCGGCTCACTCTTAGTATATATTTTTGTAGTGGGCCGAGCCTCATATTATTTCTTTTTTATTTGAATATTGGCCTCATCAAGCTGCTCTTGTGAAATCTTACTCGGCGCTCCGACCGTAAGATCTTTGGCATCGCCGGTTTTTGGGAAAGCAACCACTTCCCGAATACTATCTTCGCCCATCATCACCATAAGTAAACGGTCAATGCCCGGTGCAATGCCGCCATGCGGTGGCACGCCATAGCGAAATGCCTCAAGCATGTGGCTAAAATCTTTTTCCTGCTCTTTACTAAAACCAATCAGTTTAAATATTTTTTTCTGAATCTCAGGATCTGAAATACGGATACTGCCACCGCCAACTTCATAACCGTTTAAAACCAAATCCATTTGGTAAGATTTTACTTTTTTTGGATCTTTTTCAAGTTTGGCAAGATCTTCTTCCTTTGGACTGGTAAACATATGGTGCGCCGGAGCATAGTGGCCGTCCTCAAGCTCTGGCTCAAAAAGCGGCCAGTCGATTACCCAACAAAACGCGAGCTCATGCGGGTTGTCTTTATTCTGACGCAAATCTGGTTTGTCAGTTTTGTGCTTATTCTGGCATTCATCCCAAGTAAGCCTTGGAAATTTTTCAAAAGTCAGCTTTTTGTCAGAAAAAACTTTTTTAACCAAGCCGATCATCAGCTCTTCGGTCAGCTCCATTATCTCTTCCTGACTCGCAAACGACATTTCAAAATCAAGCTGATAAAACTCACCCGGCGCCCGGTCGGCTCGTGCGTCTTCATCTCTCATGCACGGCGCAATTTGATAATAACGTTCCATACCTGCCACCATCAAGAGCTGCTTGTACTGCTGGGGCGACTGCGGCAGGGCATAAAACATACCCTTATGAAGCCGCGACGGCACAATAAAGTCACGCGCGCCCTCAGGAGTGGACTTTGTCAGAATCGGCGTACTAATTTCAGAAAAATCATTTTTATTCATAAATTCCCGAATATAGGTTATTGCCTCATGGCGCTTTTTGATATTCTTTGCCATGCGCTCCGACCGCAAATCAAGATAACGATATTTAAGACGAATCTCTTCACTTACTCCTTTGGTATCTTTATCAATTTCAAACGGTGGTGTTTCCGCCTCATTTAAAATCTTGAGTTCTTTTGCGAGTACCTCGATCTCACCGGTCGCCATTTCTTTGTTAACATTTTTTGCATTGCGCTTTTGTACCGTACCGGTCACTTCAATCACAAACTCCGGCCGCAGACCCTTGGCCAGCTTTTTTGAATCATCGTCAAGTTCATCCGGCACAAAAATAACCTGAGTGAATCCTTTACGGTCTCGAAGATCAATAAAAATTAATTTTCCTAAATTGCGACGGGCATGGACCCAGCCAGCTAAGATAATTGTTTTGCCGACCTTGTCATTTGCCTCTACGCTTAATATTCTTTTCATATTTTTAATTTAAATTCCAAGGCTTATTGTAAAATATCGGGCTGAGGCAATAAACGGCAGCAAAATCAAAAGCAATACCGGCCCGAGCAATAATGTAATAATCCCCCATTTTTTGTACCAAGTTCGCTTGTCCGGATCCTGAACACTTTCTTTTTTAATATTTAAATATATCGCCACCGGCGTCATGGCAATTGAAAACCAAAACAGAAAAAAGAAAATTATGCTTAAAAATGAAGAAGTGGGTGTCATATTACGGGCTTAACCGATTAATGAGTCTTGGGAAAGGAATGGTTTCGCGCACGTGCTTAATTCCGCAAATCCAGGACACTAATCTTTCCAAGCCAATACCAAATCCTGAATGTGGGACTGAACCGTAGCGCCGCAGATCCAAATACCATTCAAAGTCTTTGCGATCGAGCTTGAATTCTTCAAACCGCGTTACAAGCTTCTCATAATCATCTTCACGCTCTGACCCACCAACAATCTCACCATAACCCTCAGGTGCCAAAAGATCAGCGCAAAGCGCCAGATCTTCATTTTCTGAATCACGCTTCATATAGAATGCCTTAATCTTGGCTGGATACTTTTCAATAAACACCGGCTTATCATACTCTTTGGAAAGCGTGGTCTCATCATCACCACCCAAATCCTGATCTTCTTTAATGTCAGAACCCATTTCCTGCAACTTTTTTACTGCCTCAGCATGAGTAATCATATAAAACGGAGCAACAACCTTCTTGAGCGCCTCAATATCTCGCTCCAGTATCTCAAGTTCTGCCTGATTTAACTCAACCACACGTCCGACAACATAAGCTATTAGCTGCTCTTGTATTTTTAAGCTGTCGGCATGCCCAAGCCAGGCCATTTCTGCATCAAGCATCCAAAATTCTGTTAAATGACGCCGGGTTTTTGATTTTTCCGCGCGGAAAACCGGTCCAAAGTCATAAACCGAACCATGGGCAAAAATTGCTGATTCGATATAAAGCTGGCCTGATTGAGAAAGATAGGCTTTGCCCATATCAAAATAATCCATTTCAAAAAGCTCAGTCGTATCTTCGCAAGAAGTTGGCGTTAAAATTGGTGAATCGATTTTAATGAAACCGTTTTGGTTAAGCCATTCCATCAAAGAGTTGATAACTGTGTCACGAATCCGCATAATTGCCCATTGCCTACGTGACCTGAGCCAAAGATGACGATGATCAAGTAAAAAATCCACGCCATGATGTTTTTTAGAGATTGGATATTCCTCAGCGATCTGAACTACTTCAAGCGTCTTTACCTGAAGCTCAAACTCACCCTTTTTCTTTGGATGGGCCGTAACTGTTCCGCCAACCTTTACTGAACTTTCCATGGTAATTGCCTCGGCATCAGCCCAAAGAGGCGCCGAAACTGTTGCCTGGTCAACAATTGCCTGGCAAAAACCAGATCCATCTCTGATCTGTAAAAATATCAAACCACCGGATGAACGTTTATTAAACACCCAGCCCCACAGCTCTACCTCTTGGTCCAGAAAATTCACCAAGTTTGTAACTGAAACCTGTTCCATATTTGTCTAAATTATGATTAAATTATACATTTTTTTGGTTCGTAAGTCAAAGTAAAAACCCACTTTCACTATCCTTATTTTTTAGCTAAATTTAGCCAAAAAATTAACTTTATCTAAAAATGAATTACGCCTTGACAAAAATCATTATTTGTGATAATTTCAAAAGTCCTAAACGTTTTATCTTGTAGACCAACCAATGGAGGGAAAAATGAAGAAATTTGCCCTTTTTTGCCTTGCCCCGATCGCCCTCATGTTCTTCGGCTGCGCCCATCAGGCCAAGCCTGGCGCTTCCGAACCCAAGCCCATCTTTGAGGAAGAAGAGGATAGCGAAGACTACGTCATGCTCACTGACGAAGATGTGGGCATCTCAAGAGACGACAGCAACGCCTCAGACAAACCCGAAACAACAACGGCGTCTAACCCGTAGAACTTATCTGCGGGTATTTTTATTGGCTCCGGGGGGAGGATTCGAACCTCCGATATCCGCGTTAACAGCGCGGCGTTGTACCACTCAACTACCCCGGAATAAAAAAGACCAGCCCTTTTCGGACTGGTCTGATTTTTATCTAAATATTAAAATCACGCCAGTCCGGACTGGTTATTATTCTTATCAATTTTTGTGAATACCTGTTTCATATCTTCACCTTAACACAGTATTGGCAATTGTCAAGCCACGCTAAAGATCTGATAAAAATAAGCTTCGCTCCTAAGCTCTCCATCTAAATGATACTTTAAAAACTCATCAATAATGATATCAAGAGATTTAATCACCTCCGGCATAATATAAAGCTCTAAAAATCCTGAAAAATTCTGTTCCTGAATGTTGCGCAATACCTTGAGTACTGGTTCGCTGAGTGTAACCTGGCCCAAAAGCTGATTACCCAGCCTCTCGGCACAGCTAGGGCAGACAATGCCGCCGCGGGTTGAGTTAAAATACACGCCCTCTTCCCCAATCACTCTCTTGCACTCAAGGCAAGTCTTTAATTCTGGCTCATAACCGAGCAAGCTCAATAATTTTAATGAAAAAATTCTTGCCAAAAGAAAACTGCGCTCACGAGATAAATGATTTGCCTCACTAATCTCAAGAAGCTCGCAGGCGAGCTCAAAAATACGGCGATCCGGCTGGGCATAGCTGGTTAACTCATCCAAAAGCTCAAAACAATAACTAAGCAAGGCCACTTTTTCAACGCTCTGATCAAGATTTTTATAATTTTTAACCTGCTCACTACCAGCCAGTTTATCAATCTGCCGGCCGCGAGCAATCATTACGTCAGTAATAAGAAACGGCTCAAGATGAGCTGCCATTCGGCTGAGCGACCGCCTTGAACCCTTGGCAATTGCCTGGAGCTTGCCGGCCTCGCGTGTATATAAAGTGTAGAGCCGGTCATACTCCCGCCACGGCTCTTTTTTAAGAACAATTGATTCGGTTCGAAAGGTAGTTGCCATAACTAAAGCCGATCTAAATATGATTGAAGAATCAGCATTGCCGAAACCGCGTCTCTCTCACCGCCGGGCAATTTTTCTCCAGCCATGAGTCTGTCAACTTCAACTGTGGTAAAACGCTCATCTTCGCGGGCAATCGGAGTAATCGTTGCCATCCCCAAACGCGTAATAAAATCAATCACTGCCTGCTCCTGCGCACCCACTTTACCCTTGCGTTCTTTAAGAGAGTACGGCACGCCGACCACAATTTGTTCAATATTTTCTTGATCAAAAATCTCATTAAGAACTGCCAGCACTTCATTAACCCCCTGATTTTCAATAACCCGAAAAGGAGATGCCACTTTAACAGTATCATCTCCCAAGGCTAGACCGATTCTTTTTTCTCCGTAATCAATTCCCAAATATCTCATATTAATCAATATAGGGTGTCAGTATTTGATGCCCGCGCTCAGTCACTGCCACGGTTACCTCAGCATGCGCGGACAATGAATTATCCGCCGTCACAATTGTCCAACCGTCCTCAAGGGTTTTGATTTTATAATCACCCATAGTAATCATTGGTTCAATTGCAAAACACATGCCTGGTTCAAACGGTACCTGCGCCATGGAAGGATCCTCATAATTAGGCACGCGCGGCGCTTCATGTACTCCGTAACCAACGCCATGCCCCACCAGATCGCGCACAATCCCAAATTTATACTTACTAACGTATAATTCAATTACTCGGCCGATTTCAGAAAAATTATTGCCCGGCTTTACTACCTTAACCGCCCGCCTCAAGGCCTGTTTGGTCACGCTGATAAGTTTTTTTACTTCTTTGGCCGGCTTCCCCAAAAACACGGTTACTGCCATATCAGTGTAAAGCCCTTTATACTTGGCGCCGATGTCCAAACTCACCATATCTCCTTCCTGCAGCTGACGGCTTGGCACAGCAAGGCCATGAACGATCTCGCGGTTTATTGAAACGCACAAGCTGCACGGAAAGGCTGTTTTCTCACCTGCCGGCTGGTAATTTAAAAAAGACGGCTCAGCACCCCGGCGCCTGAGCTCACGTGTGCTGAACTCGTCAAGCTCAGCGGTCTGCGCTCCAACAATTGTACGCTCAACCACCTGCTTGAGAGTATCCGAAAGAATCTGACCGCCCTCAGCCATAATTTGAATCTCTTCTTTACTTTTCTTCGTTATGTAACCCATGTTCTTTAAGTTTGGTAAGTATTTCTTCAAATACTTCGGCAATGCCTTGCTCTCCGTTAATCTTAATTAGAATTCCCTTGTCTTTATAAAAACCAACCAAAGGTTCGGTTAATGAATGATACACCTTGAGTCGTGTCTCCACTGCTTCGGGCGTAGTGTCTTCACGTGATTCAAGTTTGGTCTTGCACTTGTCACAGATCTCGTCTTCCTTTGGCGGATTAAAGTTAATGTGATAATTTTCACCGCATTTTGGACAAATCCTCCGGCCGGTAACGCGCTTGACTGCCTCTTCATCGGAAATATCAATCAGCAATACATAATTAAGTGTAAAAAAATCCGCTAAGGTCTCAGCCTGAACAATATTCCTAGGATAGCCGTCCAAGATTACGCCGTCAACATACTTATCACGAGACAACTCTTTTCTTACGATTGAACTAACTACATCATCCGGCACCAGATTACCCCGGTTAATATACGACTGCGCCAATTTACCAAGCTCAGTTCCCTTTTCCATTTCTTCACGCAAAATCTCACCCGTTGAAATAGTCGGGATATTAAAATACTCTGAAAGCCTGGTTGCCTGAGTCCCTTTGCCTGACCCCTGCGTCCCCAGCAGAAGAATATTCAATGGATTCATAGATTTTTCCTAATCTTTATTAATTATAATCCAAATAGATATGCGACCAAAAAACCAATTATTGTCATTGCGGCAATCGGCGGCAAAGCCGGCATTGGCTTTTTTGGTTTTTGCGAAAAGAAAATTAATTGCAGTAAGGCAAATCCGACAACTGCGCCACCGGCGCTAAAAAGCGCCTGAGCCAAACTGACTCGTACGAGGGTCGCCACCATAATGGCGGGCAGTGCCAGATCGCCGGTTCCCAAAAGCATAAAATTCTCCCCAGGCCTTACCTCACGCACCGGCTCAACCAAATATCTCAGTCGAGTCGGTAAAATCAAAGCAAAAATTATACCCCGCTTTACCAAGCCCTTAAACATCTCAACCATATGACGCGTGTAATAAACCGCAATAATATCGTAAAAACTCAAAAGAACCATAATTATAAGCGCGGTGAGCCATGGGATACTGAGACCGATACTCACCACAATACCAGCAATACCCAAAACCATAACCAGATTCTGCCACCAAATCCTACGGTAAATAAACTTAAGCAACATCACCAATAGGGCCACCCCAATCGCCAGACCAGGCACAAACCAAATGTCAGCTAAAAACCATACTCCGGCAAAAATCGCAAAAGTTAGAAAAGCTTCAAACGGCACCCGGCTCTTTACTTTGCGCAGTAAAACCAATATTGCAAACGTCACCAAAAGAAACATGAGCAAAAAATACCATAAAGAAATCGGCTCACTCGGCACATAAACCGGCACACTAATTAAAATCATCCTGGCGCTTAGAATCACCAGCCCGAACGTCAGGATAAAGTAAAAGATTCCCCCAAAGAGAATCGTGATGGAAATATTCTTGGCCTTCATTGTTTAATCTTTACCAAAAATTGCCTTTTCGATATTCCTACGATCAATATCACTTATAAGGTACTCACTTCTGAGTTTGGCAAGCTCACGCTCAAGCTCGGTCTCATAAATTCCGCCGCTCTTAATGCGTTCCAGCATCTCCTCAACAATATGGCGTTCCTTGGTATCTAAACTGTCAATTACTGAGGTAATCTTCTCAATCTGCTCATCGGTTAAGTAAATTTTATCACTCATATTACCTCTATTTTACCCTAATTTTACCAAAAAATAAAGAGTAAAAAAGACCCCCGCCAAGCGAGGGCCTTTAAATTATTTTAATATATCATTAAAAGCCTTCATACTCACGCATGGTCAGCTGTGACTCGATCTGCTTTACGGTCTCAATGACCACGCTCACCACAATCAAAATTGAAGCACCGCCAATAATCATTACCTGGCTACCGGTCACCACCTGCATAATAAGCGGCAAAATCGCAATCAAGCCAAGAAAAAGTGAGCCAGCCAAGAGAATACGGTTAATTACCCGGCCCAAATATTCTGAAGTAAAACGACCCGGCCGAATACCTGGAATAAAGCCGCCCTGTTTTTGCAAATTGTCGGCAATCTGTTCTGGATGAAAAATAACTGCGGTGTAAAAATATGTAAATAACACAACTAAACTGAAGTAAAATATTCCATAGAAAAGCTGGTTCTGGAAAAGGTTAATTACAAATTGCGCTCCGCCTGCCACCCACTCGGTTTGGGCATTTACAAAAAACTGAGCCACCATTGGCGGAAAAATCACAAGTGAAATTGCAAAGATGATCGGAATCACACCAGCCATGTTCACGCGAAGCGGTAAATGTGTATCCATACCACCATACATCCTCATGCCGCGAACGCGCTTGGCATATGAAACCGGAATGTTGCGCTGAGCCTCGTTAATTGTGACAACACCGGCAACCGTAACCACGGCAATGACGGCGTAAAGAAGTAAGGTAAATAACTGATCACGGTCGAACGTCACCGCCACTTGCTGAACAAATTTTGGTAAACCAGAGATAATACCGGCAAAAATCAGCAAAGAAATACCATTGCCAATATGCCTTTCCGAAATTAACTCACCAATCCACATTAAAAATACTGTACCGGCCGTTACCGTAACCACAATACTCATTGTTTCAAAAGGAGTTAAAGCACCGATGATGTTTAACCCAGACTGACGCAAAAGTGAAATCATACTGTATGACTGCAGCATGGCCAGCGGCACACAAAGATACCGGGTGTAACGATTAATCCTCTGCCGGCCGTCGGGTTCTTTTTGCATCTGCTCAAGCTTTGGAACAATCATGGTCAAGAGCTGGAAAATAATGGACGCGGTAATATATGGAGCCACGCCCAGTGCCAAAATGGAAAAACTCTCCAGAGTACCGCCGGAAAAAATATTTAAAAATCCCAAAACTTGGTTCTGCGAAAACAGTTCTTTTAGATTCTCAGTATTAACACCCGGCACCGGAATATGGGCGCCGACTCGAAAAATGACCAACATTGCCAAAACAAAGAGTAAGCTTTTTCGAAGATCTTTAATTTTCCAAATTTGTAAAAATTTCCTCCACATAAATTACTTTTGATCGGCGATTTCCGCGCCGGCTTTTTTAATTTTTTCTACTGCACTCTTTGAGTAGGCTAATCCCTGAAAAATTACTTTTTTATCAAGTTCACCGCGACCTAGTATCTTTACCCCGCGCTTCCTGTATATTTTACCGATAATACCCTTTTTCTGCAAAGTTGCCACAGTGACTTTTTCACCATTTTTAAAATTCTTTGATATTTTATCAAGGTTAATGCCCACGTACTCAGGAATTGGGCTTTTAAAGCCGCGTTTTTTTGGAATACGGCGCAGGGTATCACGAAAACCAAGTCGCTTAAGACCGGACACACCGGCTCGGGATTTCTGACCCTTTTGTCCGCGCGTACTATAAGTACCATGACCTGAGGCATTTCCCCGACCAACTCTTTTTCTTTTCTTTTTTGCACCGCGCGCTGGGCGAACGGTGTGTAATGAAACAGGCATAGATTATTTCTTTGCTGAAGTCTTTTTGACTTCTTTACCCTTCTTCTCCGGCTTGGCAGACTTTTTTTCTTCTTTCTTCTCTCCCTCTACCTTAACCAAACTCTCCAGGGCCTTAAACGTAGCTTTTACATTATTAATCTTATTTTTTGAACCCATGATCTTACCAGTAATGTTCGGAATGCCAGCCACTTCCAAAACCGCCCGAACCGCACCACCGGCCTTAATACCACTACCGCGCACAGCCGGTTTTAAAAGCACTCTGGCGGCGGCATATTTGGCCTTTACTTCGTGGGGAATAGTATCATTCTTTAACGGCACGTCAATCATTTTCTTTTTTGCCCTGCTTGAAGCCTTGCTAACTGAAATCGCCACATCAGCGCCCTTGGCAATACCATAGCCAACCCTGCCCTTGCGGTTGCCAAGTACCACAAGTGACCTGAAACGCATTCTCTTGCCGCCCTTGGTTACACGAGTCACGCGTGCAATGTCAAGCGTCTTCTGGTCAAACTCACGCTCCTCTGGCCCCCGGCCGCGGCCGCCTCTCCTTTTATCAAAGCCCCGTCTGCCTCTGTCTTTGCGCGGACCTCGTTTATCAAAAGATTTATTTTCTTCTTTACCTTCACCAGGTTTCTTTGTATCTTCTTTCTTTGGTTCCTCAACTTTTTCTTTAGGCTCTTCTCCTCCGGAGGCTTGCTCCCGAGGGGCATCAACCCTGGGCTGAGATCCGCCTTTGGCGGATTTATTGTTTTCAGGTTTTTTCTCTTCTTTTACTTTTTCTTTTGGCTCTTTTTTATTGTCTTCTTTGTCTGTCATAATTTAAAATTAAAATTCTAAACCAGCTTCACGAACTGCCTCTGCTAAAGCCTTAATTCGTCCGTGATATTTATAACCACTTCGGTCAAAAATTACTTTTTTAACCTTTTTCTCAATAGCTGCTTTTGCCACGAGCTTGCCCACTTCACGGGCCACCTCGGTTTTACTTGCTCCCTTTTTCTTCTTAATCTTCATATCACTTGCCGCGGCAATAGTTTTACCACTGTCATCATCAATAACCTGGACGTAAATATGATTCAGTGTTTTTGTAACACAAAGCCTGGGCCGTACCTTAGTACCGTGAATCTTGGCACGAATTCTATGTTTTCGCCTGACAGCTTTTGCCCTTTTTTGTTTAATAGAATCTTTCATAGCTAATTTTATGAGGCGCCTTCACCAGCCTTGGCCGCTTTACCCGCCTTGCGCCTTACTATCTCATCAATATATTTTATACCCTTACCCTTATAAGGCTCCGGCTTTCTTATCTTGCGAATATTTGCCGCAACCTGACCAACCAACTCTTTATCAATGCCGGAAATAGTAATAATATTTTTTTCTACACTGGCCTCAATGCCTTCAGGCATTTCAAATTCAACTGGATGAGAATAACCAACGTTCAACGTCAACTTTTTCCCTAAAACCGCGGCTTTATAACCCACGCCGACTACCTCAAGCTTTTTTACAAACCCCTCTGTCACGCCGGTTACCATACCGTTAATTAAACTGCGCATAGTGCCCCAAATAGCTTTTTGCTCTTTTTCGGCCGCATTAGGCACCGAAACCTTAACCACTTTTTGACCGTCTTCTTCAGTCACCTCAATCTTTACTAGTGAGGGTACCGAACGCTTTAGCTCACCCTTTGGGCCTTTGACAACAAAAATATCACCTTCGAGTTTAACCTCGACTTTTTCCGGAACGATAATTGGTTGTCTACCGATTCTTGACATACTTAATAAATCTCACAAATTACCTCACCACCCAATTTGGCTTTACGCGCTTCTTTATTTGTCATCAGACCGCGTGAGGTTGAAATAATTGCCACGCCAAAATCATTTAAAACGCGCGGTAATTTATCACTGCCGACATAAACTCGACGGCCCGGAGTACTGATTCTCTTAATTGCCTTAAAGGCCGGCTTACCGTCAGTGTATTTCAATTTAATCTTGATCTCGCCATGATTTTCAGTACTGCGTTCAACACCCTCAACGTATTTCTCCTGTTCCAAAAGCTTGGCAATCGCAAATTTAAGATTTGAGGCCGGAATAACCACCTCTTTCTTTTTTGCCATCATGGCATTACGAATTCTTGTTAGCATGTCTGCAATTGGATCTGTAAACATAAGTATATATAAATTACCAACTTGATTTTGTTACACCTGGAATCTGTCCGCGGTTGGCCAACTCACGAAAACAAATACGGCAGAGATCGAAATCCCTCATGTAGCCGTGCTTGCGGCCGCAACGCCAACAACGGTTCACCTTTCGTGTACTGTATTTTGGCTTTTTCTTTGATTTTGCAATTTGTGCAGCTGTCGCCATAATTATTTATTCTTAAATGGAAAACCTAAATATTGAAATAAGGCGAAACCCTCATCACGGTTATTCGCTGTGGTGGTAATGGTCACCTCAAGCGGATGAACCAAGTTAATCTCCTCTGGTGAAAGCTCTGGAAAAGCCAGTGACTCACGAATACCCACTGAAATGTTGCCGTCCTTATCAACCGTTTTTGAGTCAATACCACGAAAGTCTCTCACGCGAGGCAAAACCACATTAATAAACTTATCAACAAAATCATACATCCGGTTGCCGCGCATGGTCACCTTGGCGCCAATTTCCATACCCGCACGAATCTTAAAACTTGAAATTGATTTGCGCGCCTTGGTCATCACCGGCTTTTGACCGGTTATCTTTGTCAAGGTTGCCACAACCTGCTCTTTATACTTTGGCTCTTTGTCCTTAAGACCTGGGCCAAGACCCACATTAATAGTAACCTTATCAAGCCGTGGCACCGCTAAATCATTCTTAATATCAAAATCCTGCTTTAACTGCGGTAGTACCTTTTTTTTGTATAATTCTTTTAATCTCATAAAACTTATTCGATAACCTCGTTGCACTTTTTACACTGGCGAACCTTCTTTTTCTTGCTCGTACCGGTTAAGGCTTTGTAGCCGACCCGCGTCGGTTTACTGCACTTTGGGCAGATCAATCTGACGTTGGCGCCGGCCATTGGTGCCGGAAATTCAACTTTTTGACCCTTTTCACCCTGTTTGCGCGGCCTTACATTTTTAATATAAATATTAAGACCCTCTACAACCACCTTGCGTTCTTTTGGAAAAATCTGAATAACCTTGCCGGTCTTGCCGGCATCCTTGCCTTTTACAATTTTTACTTTGTCGCCTTTTATAAATTTCATATTTTTACAAAACTTCTGGAGCAAGTGAAATAATTTTTGTATAGCCACGCTCACGAAGCTCACGAGCCACCGGACCAAAAATTCTCGTTCCTTTTGGTTCTTTATCTTCTTTACCGATAATCACCGCGGCGTTGTCATCAAAACGGATATAAGTGCCGTCAGCCCGGCCTGATTCTTTTCGGGTACGAACCATCACCGCACGAACCACATCGCCCTTTTTTACGGCGGCACGCGGTACGGCTTCTTTTACCGAACAGGTAACTACGTCACCCAAGCGGGCATAACGCTTTTTATAACCGCCGATTACACGAATCACCTGAAGCTTTTTCGCGCCAGTATTATCGGCAACTTTTAACATTGATCTTTCTTGAACCATATCTATTATTTAACCTTTGAAACAAATCTCCAGCGCTTGTCGTGGCTCAACGGCCGGCACTCAACAAAGATAACCTTGTCGCCTTCCTTAATATCCGGATCAGTACAATGAACCTTGTAGCGCTTGCTTACTTTAATCTTTTTCTTGTAACGGGGGTGTAGTTTAATTCGGTCAACCCGAACCACAATTGTCTTAGCCATCTTGGTTGAAACAACTGTCCCCTTCCACTGTTTAATAATTTTTTTGGTCATTTTTTCTTCCATATATTATTTTTTTTCTTTAGCCTCTTCGCTTGTCTTGACCACAACCGCTGGATCAGCTTCGGGATTATTTTCCCTTTCTTTTAATACAGTCAAAATGCGGGCAATGGTTTGTTTTACTTTGCGCACATCGCGAACTGTTTTATGCTGTTTGGTTGAAACCTTAAATCTGAGCTCCCTAAACTTTTCCCGCTGTTCTGCCAGATTTTTTTTAAGCTCTTCATTTCCTTTTTTTCTGATTTCCTTCAATTCCATATTTATTTCTTAATAAATCTAATTTTTACGGGTAATTTATGCCCAGCCAAACGCATTGCCTCACGCGCCGCGTCCTCTGGCACACCATCCATTTCAAAAAGAATCGTCCCTGGCTTAACCACGGCAACATAATGATCAACCGCGCCCTTACCTTTCCCCATTGGTACCTCGGATCCCTTTCTGGTAACCGGCTTGTCCGGAAAAATTCGAATCCAGATCTTACCACCGCGTTTAATAAAACGAGTCATCGCGCGACGAGCCGCTTCTATCTGGCGTGAGGTAATCCAAGCGTATTCCATTGACTTCATGGCATAACTACCAAAAGAAATCTCTGTCTTTCTTGACGCCACACCCCGATTGCGCCTCTTGCCCTTATGCGACTTTCTATATTTTACTTTTCTCGGTAATAGCATAGCTTATTTTTTCTTCAAAAACGGACTCTGTTCACGCTCTTCAAAAACTTCACCGCGGTAAATCCACACCTTTACACCAATTGCTCCGTAGATTGTCTTAGCAATCTTATAAGCGTAATCGATATCAGCGCGCAAATTCTGAAGCGGAATCTTACCCCAAGAAAGGGTTTCTTTTCTGGCGATTTCAACACCATTTAAACGACCGCTTAGTCTGATCTTGACTCCCTGAGCACCCGCTTTTTGCACCCGGTCAATTGCCCCCTTCATCACCCGGCGATACGGCATTCTTTTTACAATATCAGCCACAATCTGTTCGGCAACAATTGCCGCCGAAAGAGCGGGCTTTGACACTTCCTGAATATTGATGTTAATGACAGCGCGGCTGCCGCTGAAAAACTTATCCTTAATCTGCTTTTTAAGATCTTCAATTCCAGCACCCGAACGGCCAATAATAAAGCCTGGCTTTGAAGTATGAATAATTATATTTACGTTATTCCTTGAACGTTCAATCTCGATGCGATCAACCGCAGCTTCTTTTAATTTTTCATACAAAAAGTCCTGGATACGAATATCCTCTTGCAAAGATTTTTTATAATTATCCTTTTTCTGGAACCATTTTGAGCTCCAGGAAGTAATCTGTTTTACTCGGAAAATTTTTGGATGTACTTTACGTCCCATAATTATTTCTTTTTAACGGTTTTTGGCTTATCCTCTCCTTCAGAGGCGGATCCGCCCTTGGCGGACTTTTTTACTTCCTTAGCCGACTTTTCTTCTTTTTTGGCTGGTGTCTTTTTCATAACCTTTTTCTCTGTCTTCTTAAGCGGCTTCTCTTTCATAGTTTTCTTCTCTTTCTTTTCTTCGGTTGGCACGCGTTCATCAAGCACAATTGTTAAATGAGTGGTTCTTTTTCTGATTGCTCCGGCCCGGCCGTGCGCCCGTGGTCTCCAACGGTGCAAAATTGGGCCACCGTCTGCCGTAATCTTCTTAATATACAAATTTTCGCGCTTTAACTCGTGATTATGTTCGGCATTGGCAATTGCTGAATTTAAAAGTTTTATAACATACTGCTTGGCATCCTTTCTCAAGTGCGTCAGCTGAATTAAAGCCTTTTCAACATCCATGCCGCGGACAACGTCAATCACCAGCCTAACTTTCTTAGGTGAAACCCTCAAATATCTTGCTGTTGCTTTTACTTCCATAATTATTTACTTGCCGGCGCCGGCGCTACCTTGCCTGCTTCGGTCTGCTTTTGTTCTAGTTCTTTTTGCATCTTACCGCCATGTCTCATAAACTTTCTCGTCGGCGCAAATTCGCCGAGCTTGTGACCAACCATATTCTCAGTAATTAAAACTGGCACGTGCGTCTTGCCATTATGTATGCCCATAGTAAAACCGACCATCTCTGGTGTAATGGTTGAAGCACGAGCCCAAGTCTTAATCGCGGTTTTGTCACCGGCTTTAAGCTTGGAAATCTTCTTTAGTAATTTTTCATCCACGTATGGACCTTTTTTAAGACTGCGTGACATAATTATCTCTTTCTCTTTTTACTAGCTCTTCGCTTTAAAATAAGTTTATCTGACGCCTTTTTCCTTCTGGTTTTAACGCCAAGGGCTGGCTTGCCCCATGGCGTCTTCGGGTGCTTTAGACCAATCGGGCTGGCACCTTCACCACCGCCGTGCGGATGATCAACCGGATTCATTACTTTACCGCGTACTGTTGGCCTAACTCCCTTATGCCTTATCCTACCGGCTTTACCCCAACGGATCAAACGCCAATCCGGGTTTGATACCTGACCAATCGTTGCCATACAATCCTTTGGGAACAGTCTGATCTCACCTGACGGCATCTTAAGCTGAGCGTACTTGCCCTCCATTGCCATAATTACCGCACTTGAACCAGCGCCGCGTACAATCTGACCGCCTTTGCCCGGAGTAAGTTCTATATTATAGACCGGCATGCCGAGTGGAATAATCTCTAGCGGATAACGGTTACCGGCTTTAATTTCATGAAGTTTTTTTGATGAAATCACCTTATCACCAATCTTGAGATCAACCGGGGCGAGCATATATTTCTTGGCTCCGTCTTCGTAAATCAAAAGAGCAATTCTTGCCCCACGGTTTGGGTCATATTCAATTGATTCAACCCGGGCCGGCACATCATACTTCTGTCTCTGCCAATCAACCACCCGGATAAAACGCTTGGTGCCGCCGCCTTTGTGGCGAACTGTGATACGGCCGGTTGCTCCCCGACCGGCTTTCTTCTTTTTGATGACAGTTAGTTTCTTTTCCGGTTTGGCTTTTGTGACATCAGAAAAATCCTGGACCGATGAAATCCGCCTTCCTGGACTTGTTGGTTTGTATTTCTTAACTGCCATAGTATATTAATAGTTTATACTCCTTCGTAAAGTTCAATCTTATCGCCCGACTCGAGCCCGACAATTGCCTTTTTCCAATCCTTGGTCCGACCCGTCACTCTGCCAAAACGCACGCTCTTGCCGCGCATATTTATAATCTTCACGTCGCGAACTCTCACATTGTATACTTTTTGCACCGCCTTTTTAATCTCAATCTTATTGGCATCCGGATGGACCACAAAAACATATTTACCCTCTGAAGTAAGAAATGATGACTTTTCCGAAACCATCGGCTTAATAAGATTATGATAAGCAAGCCCGGTGTCAGCTGACTCCTTTCTGAGAATCTTGGGCTTAGCTTCTTCTTTTTTCTTTGGTGCTTCCTTTTTCTTCGGCTTCTTGGCTTCTTTCTTTTCTTTTTCAATAACCTTACCCGCGACTTTGCGGTCACCCACGCTCTTCTCTCTTAACTTTTTAAACTTATCTAATAAACCCATATTATTTTATGCTGTATAGCTTTTCAATTTCTGGTAAAGCATTTTTTAAAATCACCACCTTTGGATAATCAACCAGGTCGACAATGTTTAGATTATTGGCACCAACCACGCGAAGCCAGTCAATATTTTTTACTGCCTGCATCACGGCTTTGTTTGGTTTATCAAGTACTACCAAAGCACGGCGCTCAATTCCTGGCAAACTCTTAAAAATTTTGGCAAGCTTATTGGTCTTTGGTTCGTCCATCTTGATCTCATCAAGCACCAAAATGTCACCTTCTTTGACCATGGCTGAAAGCGCCATCAAAAGCGCTTTGCGTTTAGCCTGCTTATTCATTCTTACTTTAAAAACCCTTTCTTTTCTCGGACCAAAGGTTACGCCGCCGCCAATCCAAATTGGTGAACGGATTGAACCGTGCCTGGCCCGGCCAGTGCCTTTTTGACGCCATGGCTTACGGCCGCCACCGCGTACCTCGCCCCTTTCTTTAACATGAGCATAAGGCTTGCGGCTCTGGGCCATCCCCGCCACAACCGCTTCGTGAACCAGAGACTCTTTCATCGCAACATCAAAAACCTTTGGATCAAGCTTGATCTTATCAAGTTTCTTACCTTCCTGATTGTAAACTTGTGCTTCTGCCATATTACTGGGCAATAATTTCTACTAATGAATTTCTTGCGCCTGGTACAGCTCCCTTGATCGCCAAACGATTTTCTTTTTCATCAACCTGCACTATTTCAAGATTTTTTACCATCACGCGTTCGGCTCCCATCTGACCGCCCATCTTAGTTCCTTTAAAAACGTGGGCTGGATCAGTGGCGCCAATTGAACCCGGCATCCTGAGCTGATCTTTGTGGCCGTGTGAAGCCGGACTGCCGTGAAAACCATGTCTTTTTACCACGCCGGCAAAACCCCGGCCCTTTGAAGTACCAGCCACGGCAACCTTGTCACCCGGTTCAAAAATTGAAACCTTAATTTCTTTTCCTCTTTCAAAATTCTCTGGATCACTCACTCGGAATTCTTTTAAATACCGAAACTTGGGCAAATCCTTAAGATGCCCGGCCAAAGGTTTAATGAGCCGCTTTTTCTCACCGCAGCCAATTTGTACTGCACTGTAACCGTCTTTTTCATCTGTTTTAACTTGAGTTACCTTGCAGGGATCAGCCTTAATCCAGGTAACCGGCACCCGCTCTCCCGCTTCGTTCCAAACTTGGCCCATTTCAATTTTTGTTCCTATGATAAACTTCATAACAAATCTGGAGTTAAACAAAAACCAGAAGCCCAAAAATAAATTTCCATTTATTTACCGGCTTCCAGCCTCTGCGCACGAAAAATCGCACTTAATAAAGGCTTAATTTTTAGTATTTACTTTGAAATTTTCTCCTACTCTTCGCCACGGACTTGCAAAGGTTTTCTCCACCCAATTGGCTGGAGATCTTTCTTTACACCCCTTGGAAAGATGATGGAAATAATTACATTTTAATTTCCACGTCAACGCCGGCCGGCAGGTTCAGGCTCATCAATGAATCAACCGTCTTGGACGTTGGCTCAACAATGTCAATCAATCTTTTATGCACGCGCATTTCATATTGTTCGCGCGCATCCTTGTGAACAAATGTTGAACGATTTACTGTATACTTTCTTTTTTCGGTTGGCAAAGGCACTGGACCCAAAACTTGGGCACCGGTTCGCTCAGCCGTATCAAGGATCGTCTTGGTTGACTGATCAATAATCTTATTATCGTAAGCCCGGATTTTAATCCTGATTCTCTGCTTAATGTCTTCGTCTTTTGTTTTTTTGGTTGTTTTTTCTTCTGCCATGTTAGTATAAAGACCTAATTCATGCACCTAATCACCCCCGCACATATACGGGGGTGATTTAGTACATATTTACTTGATAATCTTGGTTACCACACCGGCACCAACGGTTCGGCCACCCTCACGGATAGCGAACTTTTGCTTTTCTTGAAGTGCGACCGGCACAATTAACTTAATCTTCAGGTTAGTGGTGTCGCCCGGCATTACCATTTCGGTTCCTTCCGGAAGTTCAACCTCACCGGTTACATCAGTGGTACGAATGTAGAACTGCGGCTTATAGCCTTTGAAGAATGGTTTATGACGACCACCTTCTTCTTTTGATAAGCTGTACACTTCTGCTTCAAACTCAGTGTGCGGGGTAACACTGCCTGGCTTTGCCAGTACCATGCCGCGCATCACTTCGTCCTTTTTTGTACCACGAAGCAAAATACCGGCGTTATCACCAGCCTGACCTTCATCAAGCTGCTTGTTAAACATCTCTACCCCGGTAACCACTGTCTTCTGGGTATCCTTAAAACCAACGATCTCAATTTCGTCATTAACATGCACAATACCTGTCTCAATACGGCCGGTCACAACAGTACCGCGACCTTCGATTGAGAAAATATCTTCAATCGGCATTAAGAAATCCTTGTCAGTTTCACGTTTTGGTTCTGGGATATATTCATCAAGAGACTTAACTAGTTCCAAAATCGGCTTTGAGGCCTCCTCATCACCTGGGTTCTCAAGCGCCTTTAAGGCTGAACCGCGGATCACAGGAATCTCATCACCTGGGAATTCATATTTCTTTAAAAGGTCTCTGACCTCTTCCTCAACTAAGTCGACAAGCTCTTTATCCTCGACCTGATCAACCTTGTTTAAGAAAACAACGATTGAAGGCACACCAACCTGACGAGCAAGCAAGATGTGTTCTCGGGTCTGAGGCATCGGGCCGTCAGCAGCTGACACAACCAAAATTGCGCCATCCATCTGGGCCGCACCCGTAATCATGTTCTTAATGTAATCAGCATGACCAGGGCAGTCAACGTGAGCATAATGACGCTTTTCTGTCTCATACTCAACATGAGCCGTGGCAATTGTAATGCCGCGCTCCTTTTCTTCTGGAGCTGCGTCAATCTGATCCACTGACTTGTCCTGGGCAGTCATGCCATGAGACGCCAGAACCTTTAACATAGCGGCAGTCAATGTAGTCTTACCATGATCAACGTGACCAATTGTACCTACATTAACGTGCGGCTTTGATCTGTCGAATTTTTCTGCCATATGGCTATTTGCTCCTATTTTAGCGGCCCCGACACCCTATTTATTAACTTAAGTGAAGGGTTTTACCCAGCCGCTAATGGGCTTAATAAATGTTATTAATGCTTATTGCTGTTTTTTAGCTAAAATAAGCAGAATAATTAAAATATCAACAAAAAGCAATAGAATTATAGCACTATTTCAGAATTTTGCAAGCCTTTGCTTATTCAATCGGCTCAAGATAAAATCTTTCCTCTTCTGAGATATCTCTTTCCCCAAGATTTGGCTCAACAAAGCCTCTTTCTTCCGGCTCTTGCTCGAACTCTTCTGGCAAACCCTGTTCATGAGGAAGCGGTGCAATCTGGGGCTTCTCTACTTCATTGGAAAGTTTAGCAATCATGTCCTCATATTCACTCAAGGACATAATCACGTATGCCTCACCTTCATCCTTGTCTGTCACAATCAAACGGTCACCAGTCTTCTTAACTAAATTTAAGAATTTATTCCAATTCATAAATTTTAATTATTTATTTCTTCCCCTCCACGATTTCTTGCTCAACATTCTTCGGCACCTCATCATAATGCGCAAACTCCATACTATAGCTGGCCCGGCCCTGGGTCATTGACCGAAGGCTGGTTGCATAACCAAACATCTCAGCCAAAGGCACAAATGCCTCAACGACTTTCATCTGGCCGCGGTCGCGCATCTCCTGAATCTTGGCACGTTTTGAATTTAAGTCACCAATCACTTCACCCATAAACTCTTCCGGAGTAATTGCTTCAACTTTCATAATTGGTTCTAAGAGAACAATCTTTCCTTTCTTAGCTGCTTCCTGAAATGCCAAAGAACCAGCAATCTTAAACGCCGCTTCAGATGAATCAACCTCATGAAATGATCCGTCATAAACCGTTGCCTTAAGATCAATCACCGGATAACCAGCCAAAACACCTTTTTCCATAGCTTCTTTAATTCCCTTATCAATTGCCGGGATATATTCTTTTGGAATAACACCACCTTTAATCTCGTCAGAAAATTCATAACCCTCACCTGCCTCATTCGGTTCAAGTCTGATCCAGCAATGACCATATTGGCCGCGACCGCCGGACTGGCGGATATATTTCCCTTCTGCTTCAGCCAACTGGCGGATAGTTTCTTTGTAAGCCACTTGAGGTTTACCAACATTTGCTTCAACTTTAAACTCCCGTTTCATGCGATCAACTAAAATATCAAGATGAAGCTCGCCCATGCCTGAAATCAAGGTCTGCATTGTTTCTTCATCAGTACGTACCTGGAAAGTCGGATCTTCTTCAGCAAGTTTTTGCAAAGCAATGCTCATTTTTTCCTGGTCAGCTTTTGTTTTTGGTTCAATTGCCACAGATATCACCGGCTCTGGGAAAGTAATTGATTCAAGCACGATCGGATGTTCTTCATCGCACAGTGTATTGCCCGTGGTGGTGTCCTTAAGACCAACCACACCAGCAATATCACCACTGTAGATTTCATCAACCTCTTCGCGATGATTGGCATGCATACGTAAAATCCGACCAATACGCTCTTTTTTGCCAGTTGAAGTATTTAGAACATATGAACCCGATTTTAAAGTTCCAGAATATACCCTAATAAAGCTCAACTTTCCAACAAATGGGTCAGTCGCAATCTTAAAAGCTAGGGCAGAAAAAGGACCGTCATCTTCTGGTTTTCTTTCTAACTCTTTTTCATCCGGATCTTTCGGGTCAAATCCCTTAACCGGTGGCACATCGAGTGGTGACGGCAAAAAATCTGAAACCGCATCCAAAAGCGGCTGAACACCCTTATTTTTTAAGGCACTGCCGCAAAAAATAGGAATAACTTCAAGGGAGATAACGGCTTTTCTTAAAACCTTTTTTAAATCAGCTACTGGAATTTCTTCACCAGCAATATATTTATTCATCAACGCTTCATCATTTTCAACAATTGCTTCAATTAATTTATTGCGATATTCTTTTGCTTTTTCTTTTAAATCATCCGGGATGTCAGTTTCCTCGATTTCTTTTCCAAGATCATCTTTATAGATGTAAGCTTTTTGCTCAAACAGGTCAATAATTCCTTTAAAATCAGCTTCTGCGCCAATTGGCAGCTGAACCGGATGGGCTTTTTTGGTTAAGCGGTCATGAATTGTCTGAATATCGTAGTAAAAATCCGCACCCGTACGGTCAAGTTTATTAATAAAACAAATTCTTGGCACCTGGTATTTATCTGCCTGATGCCATACAGTTTCTGACTGCGGTTCCACGCCAGCCACACCGTCAAAAACAACTACCCCGCCGTCAAGGACGCGAAGTGATCGTTCAACTTCAGCCGTAAAGTCAACATGACCCGGAGTGTCAATAATGTTGATGCGATTGTCTTTCCAAAAACAGGTTGTTGCGGCAGATGTAATCGTAATGCCGCGCTCTCGCTCCTGTTCCATCCAGTCCATTTCTGCCTCACCTTCATGAACCTCGCCAATTTTGTGTTTTTTACCAGTATAAAAAAGCACACGCTCGGTTACCGTTGTTTTCCCAGCGTCAATATGGGCAATAATGCCGATATTTCTTGTTTGTTCAAGTGAATATTCTCTTGCCATACAATATGAATAAAAATTATCTTGCAAAATGTGCAAATGCACGATTTGCCTCAGCCATGCGCTGAACGTCTTCTTTCTTTTTAACAGCATCGCCGCTGTTTTCGGCCGCTGCCATAATCTCTTCAGCTAATTTAATGTGCATTGGTTTTCCTTTTTTTGTACGGGCCGCGCCAATGATCCAGCGAAAAGCCAGGGTATTTTTACGGTCGCCGTGCACCGGGATCGGTACCTGATAATTAGCACCGCCAATGCGGCGTGATTTTACTTCCATGACCGGATAAACATTTTTTAACGCCTTATCAAACACGTCCAAAGCATCCTGTTTGCTTTTTTCTGAGATAAAATCAAAAGCACGGTAAACAACTGCCTGCGCCGTGCTCTTTTTGCCGCCCTCCATAATATAATTTATAAATTTTGCCACCGTAGTGGAATTAAATTTAGGATCGGCTTTAATGATTCTTTTTTGTGTCTTTTTCTTACCTCTCATAATTATTTCGCCTTTTTCGCGCCATAAAGTGAACGGCTGCGTTTTCGTCCCTCAACACCTGATGTGTCATAAACTCCCCTAACCACATGATATCGTACACCTGGTAAATCTTTAACTCGGCCGCCGCGCAGCATCACGATTGAGTGTTCCTGCAAATTGTGGCCAATGCCTGGAATATATGCGGTTACTTCCATGCCATTAGAAAGACGAACACGAGCAATCTTGCGAAGCGCTGAGTTCGGCTTTTTCGGAGTCATGGTGGTCACCTTAAGACAAACCCCACGCTTAAACGGACTGCCCTTAGGAAGGTCAGTCTTTTTGCGGTGCAAAGTATCAGTCGTAAACTGCATTGCCGGTGACTTTGACTTCTTTTTAGTTTTCTTTCGTCCTTTTCGAACGAGTTGACTAATTGTCGGCATAGTTAGGAATGGTGTAATTTTAGCGTAAAAAAAATAATTCGTCAAGGCTAATGAATTGTAATTTAGTAAGCATAAGATATCATAAAAAAAACAAGCCGTCAACAGCCGGCCTGGGGATGAAATATTTTGCTAAAATTAGCCAAAATTTACCCTAAAACATCCCAAATAAACTTATCAGTGCCTGATCCAAACGAATCAACTGAAAAAGATAGAGTGTTCCAGTAAAAATCGGCGAAAGAATCATTCCGTTCGTTACCCAGTTCAAAATCAAGAGTCCGAGCAATATGTACGGCCCCTGAATCTCGAGCCGCATCTTAAGCTGGGCGTATTTTGGTGAAGAAAGGTATGAGTATAGAATTTTTGAACCGTCCAAAGGCGGCACTGGTATTATATTAAAGAAAAGAAGTATCGCACTGATAAAAATTGTAAAAACTAGCAATACGATAAACAAGTTATTTATGCCAAGCCCGGCCGCCATCAAGCCATGCGTGACGAGCCCGAGCACAAAAACACTGGCCAAATTTGAAGCCGGTCCGGCCAATGCCACCATTGCCGGCCCCCATTTTGGATATTTAAGATTATGCGGATTAAACGGCACTGGTTTTGCCCAGCCAATTCCAACAATCATCAACATAATAAAACCAACCGGATCAAGATGGGCAATCGGATTAATTGTGAGCCGACCCGCCCGCTGTGCTGTCTTGTCCCCTAAAAGATATCCTGCCAAAGCATGAAAAAACTCATGGATCGTCAGTGCAAACACAATTGCAATGACCCACACCAGAAACAGCATTGGATTGTTCGCAAGTAAACTCAACATCATAACCCTTGCATTTTATTAACCATCATGCTAGACTAACACATATTATACAATAAAATTACACATATGGCTAAGGTCTGCGATAAGTGCGGCCGAGGAAAGACATTCTCCCGATCACGCAGCAAATCAAATATTATTACCAAAAGAACTCATGAAATCAATCTGCAAGTTAAGAAAGTAAACGGCAAACGAATGAAAATCTGTACCAAGTGCTTAAAAACACTTGCCAAGGCTGCAAAATAAAAAAACCGTCACCAATATGTGAACGGTTTTTTTATTTCTTCACAATTTCTTCTTCCTTTTCCAAGCGGCAAACTTTGATTTTTATCTCATCAAGCTTGTCTGCCTTGTGCGCATACTTTACTGTTAGCTCAATTGCTTTTTCAATTACTTTATCACTCACCTTCTTACCTCGCACAACTGTGGTTGGCCCAGGCACGTCCACAAGATCAATAATATAATCTTCAGGCAATACAATTTTATGCAATCGCTCGCAATCTTCTTTGTCACGCCCTACCACAATCAGCACATCACCCTCCCAAAACATGCGGCCGTTTCGAATCAGCTGAACATCCTCACTCCGATACTCTGGCCAATGCTCTGACATATCTTTTAAACGCGCGCCAAAACCCGGATCAGTTAAAAGACATCCGCCAGCCGGTGTTTGGTATTTTTTTATTCTGAATGTTTCAACTAATTTTAATTGCTCCCACCTGCCCCGGCCGCTGATTCCATAAAGTTTATCTCTATCAACCCATCCCTTTTCTTCAGCCTCGGTTGGTGACAGCCGTTTTGCCGAAAGCGGCCGCAGTAATTTTCCTTCCAAACCAGCCTCGCGTTCAATTCGCTTAAGCGCCTGCGGATTCTGGCTCATTGGCCGCTGTCCCAGCACCTCGCCTGAAGCAACGAAATCAAATCCTTCTTTCTCCATAATCTCTTTTGCCTTCTTGATCATCAATAAATGGCAATCAACGCACGGGTTCATCCATTTACCCCGGCCAAACTTTGGATTTTTAACAATCTCAAGATGCTCCGGACCAACATCCTCGACCCGTAACTCAATACCATTGGCTTTAGCAATCTCTTGCGCCTTTTCCTGCGAAAAAAAATAAGTTTTAAAAAATATTGGCACAACCTCAACATTCTGCGCCTGCAAAATCTTGTATGCAATCAATGAATCCAATCCGCCGGAAAATAATAATAAAGCTTTTGCCATATGCCTTTAATTTAGCAGATAAACAAAAAATAGACCAGCGCATCGCTTGGTCTATTTTTAATTATTTTACATGGACGGACCGTCCGGATAAGTGAGGGTCGGCATGATCGTCAAAATCATATCCCAGCGGTAACCGCCGTTAGTGAATGACCACTCATTCGGAAACAGCCTCTTTTGGCCGTCTTCAATCAGCCACACCCGCGGATCACTTGGATATTTAATTAAAGCGCCGTCTGGATGATATAAATCTGAAATCTCAGATCCGGTTGAATAACTATTAAACTGACTGTCAGAAACAGTAATCACGTCACTGAAGCGGTAACCCAGTTCAGAAAAAATTGTTTCAGTGCGAATCCAGCGCTTCATGCCGTTAGAAATTACATACACTCTTGAACTGTCATCTGATTTAATTAACGAACCTTCGCGCAAAGACGTGCTTGCTGGCCAGCCAATCACCGGACCAAGCCGATGCGCGGCCAAGCTTTCGTGTTCAGTAACATCTTCCCAACGCCAGCCATATGCTTCAAACACCTGAGCACTTAAAATCGGATGTTTGTAACCTTCGCGCAACAGATAAACCGCCGGCTTACCGATTTCTTTCACGAGTTCGCCTGTAAGAAAATCATTATCCGTGGCTGTAACGGTAGTACCGGATGATTGCGTAGAGGCGTTTAAATAAGAACCCGCCAAAGACTGCTTCACCACGGCATAGGAAGTTTCATAATCCGAAGAACGCGGCGCGCCGGTATAGAAAACACCGGAAACGAAAATATTTTCCTCGTCATCGCTGATAGCGCATTCGCCAGATATGAAATTATTTGGCAAACCTATTGAGGCATTCTCACCGTCGCCTGGATCAACTTCCACCACGGCATTTGTGGTGAAAGGTTGGCCGATTACAAGTTCACTGTCATCATTTATATAAGCGTCACCGGAAGTGGAATACATCGTTTCCAAAATAATAAACACTCTTCCGGTTATAGAACTTACAAAAATATCTTCATATGAATTATAGTTCAGGCTTACCGCGGCATCCACCCTTTTTAAAAGTACATTCCGGTAAGAACCTGAATCAATGTTAATCACCCGCAAATAATGGCTGCGGATTGTCGAACCCGCGGCCCTCTCTGATAAACCAGTGATATATAATGTCTGCCCGTCCGGACTCATCGCCATATTAAAAATGCCGCCATAACGATTACTATCATCCGGTTTAATTTCGTGTATGGTTCTGACCGCGCCGCTGCCAATATCAACTTCAATTATTTCCGCATAGTGCATGGTATAACGGCTCGGAAAAATCCTGTCAAAATTTATGTAAAATTTTCTGCCATTAGGACTGATAAAAATATCCTGAATTGAGTACCACTTATTGACGTCATCTTCTATGCCCCAATCAATAAACAGCTCCGTCACTGCCCCACTAAGATCAATCCGGTAAATCTTGGGCAAATATTCTGTTGAATAAGTATCAAAATAATAAATATATGACCCGCTCGGACTCAATGTCAGCTTGCCCTTCTTTTCACTGGCATCAATTGCCGATGTCGGGTTCCATGACTTCAAATCGCCGGTCCAAATATCAACCGCCGCCAAACCGTTTCGGACCACGCCATTAGCTCGCGTAAAATCACCAGTAAAATACAAGGTCCGGCCATCACTACCAAGAACTGAAGAATAAATCTTGGGCGCGCAGGATGTGCTGGAAACACATCCGTCAATATCTACATCAAGATCTCTTAAAGACAGGCTTTCGCTCAAAATTGAAATATCACTAGTACTGACAAACAGATTATGGTCAGCATATTGGATATCCCTTATTTGCTCCGAAAAATAACGTTGCGAATAGGCGGCATTAGCGCTTGGTGCCTGGGCAACAAAAAACCCCAGCCCTAAGCTAAGGATTAACAAAATTATGGTTATTCTTTTAATTGCCTCCAATTTATGTAAATTAAGCATAATTTGATAGTAAATTTAGTATATAATATTTAACGTTAATAACAAAGGATTCTAACATAAAACCCCAAAATTGTCAAGTATTTTAGCAAAATATTAAAAAAGTCCTGCAATCTACCTACGCTCTTCGAGCTTCGGTAGACAGGTCGCAGGACTAGGCTCTCCTCCCCCTCGCGGTCTGGCTGTGCGCCCTTTTCTTGCGCAAAACCTTCATTCTGGTCACCTTGTGAGGATAGCGATGCTGCTTGCACATGGGCTTGGGCATCTTCTTCTTTTTTTTCGGCATTACTGACCTCCTCTATATTAAAGTTGTTAAATTCCAATAGTAATAAGCTATATTAATTATGCCCCAGCGTCAAGATTGACAAAAATCTAATTTAGTGATAATTTAAAGGGTCCGCAATTGGTACCTTCGCATATAAGGAGAGGAACATGGACGAAATCAAGGAAACCAACGGGCAGATACTTACGATCGTGATCTGCCGTCATCCAGAGCACAAGCGCGAGCTCATCCTGCCGATCGGCGGCATGAAAGCAATTGCGCTTGCTCACTGGCTCAAGCGGCAGGATCTCGAAGCCGAGCGCCTGATCCATTCAGGAACCCAGCGCACGCTCCAGGCTGCCTGCTTCATGATGGTGGCCACCAACTGCTTTGACCTCGAACTCGAGAAAAACACTGACTTCAACATCATGCATTTTCTCAGAGAGAGAATGGGCAAGCTTTTTGACGCGCCGGATGAGAATCAGGAAGAGATCGAGGCAGCCGGCAACAAGGTCGAGGACGCGCTCGAACTCAATTCCTTTGCCCGCCGCGCCCGGAACCATCTCCAGCACTGCATCCACGAACTGGCTCAGGACATGGTTGAGAAGAAGCAGCGCATCACCTGGATTGTTTCGCACGGACAGTTTGCTGAACTGGCCGTGACCGAAGAAATTGCGCACCTGACACCCTACGGCATCAACCACTGCGACTGCGTCATCTACCAGGTGAACAGCGAGGACTTCAAAATCGTCAAGAGCACCTACATCCCCTTCGAGATAACCGAGGAGTAACCAAAATCCGATGCACTTGCATCGGATTTTTTATTTACAATAAATGATTAGCGTGATATTTTATTTACAATTACCGGGGTGTAGTATAGTGGTAGTACGCGGGCATGGGGTGCCTGTAGTGGGAGTTCGATTCTCCCCACCCCGACCATTAAAGAATATAAACGCAGGTTTCCTAGCCAAAGGCTAGTCCGCCTCGGGCGTGACATACCTGCGTTTTTTTGTGCGAGGTTTACCGAGCACAAAAAAACCTCCCTATTGGAGGGACTGGCCCGAAATAGAGAGGTCTGCAATCGAGACCCGATTGGACGCAGCCCTCTTGAGAGGTGCTCTTATGTTTGAGCAAAACGCTGGTCCTGGTCTCAATTACTTTTCAAAATATAATTGAATGGCTTTTGCGTCAATAATTTTTATCCACATTACGCTGCCGCAACGTCTTCTTCACCAGTTTCAAGCCCCTCAACCTGATTTGCCAAGTATTCTTTTGCAAGAGCAACTGCTCTTTTAACATCACTATCGGAAATTGGCACGGTCGCGCCGGCCACACCAAATGATTTGGCAAGTTTTGTTCTAATTTCATTAAATTCTGGATTTTTTATCAAAACTTCCGGCTCAAAACCATACTCCGTATGGTCATGAACAAACTCAGGAATGGCGCGGTACGCCATTGTTTCAATTGCTTTGCGATGCGGTGCATCCTCCGGCCATTTTTCTAAATATTTTCGCGCCTCTTCACCTTCAGGCGTTGTCTTATACCCCTCCTCAACTGTTTGTTTCATCGCTTCTTCTGCCTCTTGTGCCATGGTTGGTTCACCTGGCTCCAGCCGTTCTCTTGAAAACCACTTCATATGTTTAATGTTTATAATTTAACCGAACATTATATCTTCGTCCACGCGCTTGTAATCATGAATTTCTTCATTTCTAAACCATAACTGCTTTTCATACTCTGCTTCTTCTGGATTTCCAGAGGCATGAACAAGATTGTGCACCGCCCGCTTGCGTTCGTTTGCCAGGGCAGGTGAATCAAGTGAATAATCTCCCCGGATTGTGCCAGGATCGGCAAAAACCGGCAAAGTTGCTCCCACGACCATTCGCACGTTATCGATCGCGTGCGGTCCTTCAAGTAAAATTGCCATTACCGGACCGGATGACAAAAAATCCATGTTCCA
>Ga0180438_10001480_pt1 | contig 41710 bp, 55 predicted proteins | sample SS_ome_12_FD_132455 | JGI IMG/M metagenome (GOLD analysis project Ga0180438, IMG submission 132455) | Hypersaline lake sediment archaeal communities from the Salton Sea, California, USA - SS_3_D_2 metaG | ecosystem: Environmental > Aquatic > Non-marine Saline and Alkaline > Hypersaline >...
CCACAGCCGTATGGTGTCCCCACACAACACTGCCCGGAACACCTGCTAATCCTCTCTCTAATAGTATTAAGTTTCTATAAAGAAGAGACATTCTAATACCATCCGTATATGGTTATATCATTAACCTCAGCTTCAGAACGTGCCGTTGTTCCTCTTATAGAAAGACGAGTTCCAGCTTTTATAGGTATAGGAATAAAATAATTTGATGTTGGATACAAACCTTCAGTATATCTTCCATACATATAGTAAAGATACTTTAATCGTATTTCGCTTCCTGAAGGACCGATAAATAATTCATGCCTAAATTCATACGTTGATGTGGATGAAATATAATCATAATCGCTAAAACCAGCTATGATAGAAAATGCCTTTATGTCTTTCGATATTCCAGAAGTTATTTGGTGTATGCTACCCCAACTCCAACTCGCACCCACCGTAAACCTATAACCACAAGACAAATCACCGGCATTAGCACCAATTGTCAAGCATTTGGATATTCCATAATACCGCTGAAGTGCATCCAAAGTTCCTTTAGAATAATACAGTAAACACCAAGCACAGGTATCTGAATCAGACCCACGGCCTTGCCCTCTCATAGCTATTCTTGTTCCGGCTTTTAATGGAATTGGAACAAAAAATTCCCTACGATGATCATTGCCCTGCCAAGCGTCAAAATACTCTTTTCTCAGATTGGCTATCAACACCACTTCATTACCAGAAGAACCTATCCCAACATCGTAAAGTCCAGTTGATCCTTTTAAAGACCAAAAACTAATTACACTAAAACCGTCAATATCATAAGGTAAAGATGCCTCTATTTCTTGCCATGAACTTTTTGTCCTAAAACCGGGATTTATAGTAATAAATGCAGAACTTCTATTTGTTAATCCTGAAGGTTTTCCTGTATATTCTATGTAATTAATCATCGTTATACACCCAAGTATAATGCGGCGTAAACATTGTTTAAAACATCCTTATTTACATCATGTATCATATACCTTAAAGAAACTCTTGTTCCTGATTTTATTTTTATAAAATAAAAAGAAGAGGAACTACAGGTATTATATCCATAATAGTTCCAAGTAGCAGGCATCCACCCCACTAATTCTTCTTCATTACCAGATGAACCTATCCCGACACTAAACCAAATACCAGCACCATCATCTATCGCAGTATCACTACTAAAAATGACAAGAAATCCTTTTGCATCTTCCGATATTCCAGATGATAATTCAGTCCATGCACCATATGTATAATTAACAGTTGGTGCCGTTAAATGTGTTCCTCTATTTGATCCTACCCCATAAGCTATTACCTTACGAATTCCCATGTTCATGTCAGGATTGCCGGGGTATCCACCATCAAAAGTAAAGTGATGATATAAATTCCTTGCAGAAGAATCCGAATCTTTATGTCGTACCGCAATTCTCACATTAGGTGGTATATATAAAGGGAATGTAAAACCATCATAGGCAAAATTCCAATAACCATGATCTAAGGCATACATTATATCTTGAGCAATCACCACTTCATTGCCAGCGGAACCTATTCCTAAATCAAAAAAGTATCTGTATTCATCAGTTCCCCAACACACATTCCGAAAACAAAAAGTAGGAACAGCTAAACCAGAACTTAGTTGCACCCACGAACCTTTATTACTTGAAGATCCAGATGTGGAGGTAACACCAAGAGGATACCCATTTCCTTCTTGTGACAATGCTAATAAATTTGGATACACGAGAACACCTATGACAACACCATAAGATTCCAAGGGAAAGTATTACCCGTACTACCGCCTGATTGCTTTATAATACATTTTATCTGATGCAAAATGGTAACAGGAATAGAGAACTTAATGGGTTCAGATTGCTCATGCGAATAACTCGCCTTAAACGCATATTGCTCCGAATCTCCACTACGAACCACTACCTTGATGTCTACATAAAGAGTTTCACCGAGACCTAACTCTGCTAAGTCAATAGCAAGCTGATAAACCCCGGCTGTTGTCTCTGTAGCCAACGTATATTCGGTATCTAAGGCAGCAATCGCCTGGTCACCTTCATCCGCACTTGAAATCGCCATCTCATTCCTCTCCTATTAGTTCGAAATGCCCATAGTCCTTGAAATTCTCATCACTAAGAATTCCATTACTATTCCAATCCCCTCCCCACCTAATCCGCAAGTGTTTCTCTTTGGCGATACCAAGCATGACTCCGCCAAGATAGATAAACCGCTTAATGTTTTTCCAATCAATAGGGTAGGGTGCAAGGTCAATGGCTTGCGAGGGGTAGGTGTTGTGCTTAGAATAGGGGAAACGGAGTTTAGAACGGCCTTTTTCGTAAGCCTCGTTCTGTTCCTGTTCATTCCGATAACCCCACAGTACAGAAAAATCGATTATTTGGATGGCTCTTGTCGCTATATACTGCAAATCAGCGGTGCATGTCAATAGCCTTCTCTTAGATCGTTTTGAAAACGAATACACCATTCTATTAAACACCTATAATAATAACATTCAAAGATTTCCCCTCCCACGGTTCTGTAGTTGTGGTAGAAGATGTCGTTGTGCTGAAAGAACTGGTAGAAGACATAGTAGAACTTGAACTTGATGTAGAAGACTGAGTACTGGTAGAGGAAACGGTAGAACTACAAGTAGTGGTAACAGTTGACGTACTTGTGGTAGTCGAAACCGTTGACGTAGAGGACAATGTACTGGTAGAGGAAGCGGTAGAACTAGAAGAAGTCGTAGCTGTACTGGTAGAGGCTGTGCTGGACGAAGTTGTGGTTATGGTTGTAGTTGTGGTTGTAGTTGTGGGAGAGTACGGATTACCATCGAGCAGCACAGACACACCAATATACTTGCCAGACGACGAATAGGTAGCGGAGGGGATCGTAGCAGGAAAAGCCGTGGCATCGTTGTTCGTGACTTCAGAAGTTATATCGAAATAGCCTGTATCTTGAGTCCACTGCCCTACTCTCCAAAGTTTATTGTTGCTCTCATCTCCGATATAAGACCACAAATTATAATTTATTTTCGTGTTATTTCCATCACTCTTTATCGCCACCCAAATTATATCACTCGTAATCTCCACCTGCTGACCAAGCGTCATCGTAAATCGATCTTGGTGGTGATCGTCGAGTGGAGTAAGTTGACCAAAATCATGCAGCAATGTGGCGCCTGAGGGGTCATCAACAGTCCCGCCTTCGTACACTGCCGCTCTAACAGAACTGTTCACAACGGGCTTGTCCCAGTAGATTTCGATTCCCCGGAACTTCCTTCCAGACGGCACCATCTGCCCGCCAATAATAGCGGTGTAATTAATGTACTCTTCCTCGTAATTATAAAAGGAGGAACACCCAAAATAATACTGCTGCGGGGTGTCAGGAACTACAGGCTCTTCTCCTCCCGTTCCTACAGAAATGTAATCAAACCATGCGCCAAACTCGCACGCCTCGCCTTCCTCATATATATCCGTTATGGAGGTTCCGATAACAACAGGCGCAGTTACGGTTCCAGTAATGTCAGTGTCAGTAGTCTCGTACAGCCATTCGTACGGCTCCACTCCATTGTCTGACCACCACTTAAACTTAACAGAACTGCCGATGACTTGTATCCGATAATACATCCACTCATCATCACAGTCCTGCATTGAGATAAAATCAGTCCATACACCATCGACAAATTTGCCTACGCTTAATCGACCCTCCCAATTATCTAACTGAACGCCATACGCACTGACCCTCCCTGCTTCCTGTTCCTCATACCTAACCAGTATATAAACGGCAGGGGTATCTTCAGAGTCGTAATAATTGGAGTAAGCCCTAACGACCACATCTATATCATCGTGGCCTACGGGAGGATCTACCATTTTCGCAAAGCAAATGCTTGAGGAATTGTCTGTGGGGAAGAACTTGGCGGCGTTCGGCCCTTTGTTGCCAGGAATACTATACGGCTCGTCTGCTTGTCTATTATTATCGGAGGAGAGGGTAAAGTGACTCGACCCTTTTATTATTGAAAGATTTCCTACCCCACCATCAAACTGTTCCGTTACAACCGTGCCCGAAAGAGGGGGCGAGGTAGTTGTCGTTGTAGAGGTTGAACTGGAACTTGATGAGGTTGTCGTTGTAGAGGTTGAAGTCGTAGTCGTAGAAGACGAGGACGTGGTGGTACTATACGTTGTATCGCCAGGGGACGTTGAAGAAGTGGTGCTAAATGAGGACGAAGTGGTGGTGGTTACAGTCGTCGTGGTAGTTGTAGATAACGCACCTTCCCCCACACCTGCTATGTATCTGATAGGATTGGTCATGGTGTACTATCCCGCCTTTACAAGATTCCAGGGATAATCCCGACCCGTTCCGTCCGTTTGCTCTAAGGTACACTTAACCTCATCAGTGACGGGAACAGGTATGGAGTAAACATTCGGGGTTGCCTGCACATGAGCATAAGTAGCCTCATATGCCAACGTAGAACTCTCCCCCGAACCCATCTTCGTGTAGATCCTAAGCACCGTAATATCACCGTTAGCCATGTTCCCCAGATCGACACCAAGAACGTAAAAACCATCGGCAGTCTTTGTGCTAAGAGTATGCTCGGTATCGAGGGTTGCAGTCTGCGTTCCGCTGTCAACACTTGCTAAAGCCATTTCCTCCTCCTATCCAAATAAATAAGCTATCACATTGGCGTCTTTCTCTGTTGTCGTACTCGATGACTTTCCCCTAATCGACAGAACGGAATTAGTGGGAATTTCTACAGGCAAAAACAAATTGTTGTTAGGGCTGTATCCTGTATCACAATACGACAACCAGGTTGGCATATTAGAGCAAATTGGATATTCAGAACCAGGATCACCTATCCCTATCTGAAACGCTCCTCCTATGGGGGATGATTCTCCTACTTCAGAATCAAGGGATAAAATCATGGAGCGTGTGTTGAACGGAACCGCGGCACAAAATAACTGCCATGAACCCCATGTATTTGCACCTAACGTAAACTGCAACCCGGTGGTCGTGTACACATTTTCCCCATAAGTCACACAACGGTGAAGGGGAAAAGGTGCTGAGGCAAAGGAAGGGTGAGGAAACAAGGAAATATTGCAGTTGATGTCCACATTATCGTATTGATCGTAAGAGCTATTTTGTGCTCTAACCGCAATTCTTGTACCTGAGGGAATAGATAAGGGGAGATAGTACGTAGATCCAGATGCAACCAACCATGTATTCGTGTAGAAACGGAGATTTTCTACGATTACTACCTCACTACCATCTGCACCTATTCCTATATCAACAAAGGCTGTTGCAGTCTTGTTGAAATCAAATCTACCTGTAAAAGAAAAACCCGAAACGTTGAAGGGTGTACCAGAGCAGATTTCTACCCAATCCCCTTTCGTGTCCTCCGAAGTCCACGTGACCTCAACAAAATACCCCGTATCACTGGTGGGGTAGGATACACAACGACTGTTTCTGCCTACGAGACTCCAATCCATTATCGTACCCCGTATAATATAACATCCATTGTGTCGTCTGAACTTCCCTTTGCTCTTACCGACACCCGTTCACCTTCCGCAATTTGTATACCGAAGAATGGTGTGTAGTTAGGCCAAAATCTGCCGCCTCTATACGAATAATACCCTCCAGCGAAGGACCAATCATCTACAACGACGACCTCATTTCCCGAGGACCCAACACCTATCTCAAGTTGTGCCGATAAAGATGTTTTGGCAGAGTCAGAATCGTCCGGTGACAATGCTAAATAGAAACCTTTAACGGAATTAGTCAAACTGGAAGTTATTTGTGTCCAACTACTAAATGCACCATCACCGATTGCAACTTCAACCCCGCCCGAATCTGACGTATTCGCACCATACGTATCTACACAGGAGAGGGGGGAGTTTGAACGAAAACCGCCGTTAAGAATAGGAACGATGTTGACTTGGATAGTGGAGACAAGAGCGTAGGAGCACTGACCCCGTACACTAATCCTGGAACCCTGTGGAAGTTGAACAGGGAAAACTAACGCTGTGCCGTACTCTTTAGCCGCGTCCTGTGAAGCCGCAAACGAGAGATTCTCTACAATAACTGTTTCACTACCAGATGCACCTATCGCAATATCCACTAAACCCCTAACAGACCGCGACAAAACATTGCAGCAAAACATAAACCCTACCGCATTGCACTCTAAACTTGGCACAACCTCTGTGTAGCTGATTTTTGTATGCTCCCCTCCAAGATACACCGTACTATAATATGCATCGTCGGGGTATTTGTAGGGCAAGTGGGAGATACGTTCAAAGAGTTCGTACATAATACCCGCCTTATGGGCTTGTCGTCGTAGTGGTTGAAGTTGTCGTTGTTGTCGTGGTGGTCGTCGTAGTAGTGGTTGTAGTGGAAGTCGCGGCAGGCGAAGTGACACCGCGCGAGGCAACCAATATCCACCCTAAATCACCCAAAGTTGCATCGGCAGGGTTAGGACAAACAACAGTTAAAACATCATCCACGGCGAAACTTGTCTCTGATCCAGAGAACGTAGCGGAAGTGCCAGACGCCGCAAAGGTAGCCGTAGCAAACTCTACGTTATTTTTCTTTATACTAACCACCGATTCTGCCGTCGCCGCCACAGCCGCAATCATCTTCGAACCTGACATATTGGCAGGAAACGTTATGGCACGAGCCATAGGCAAACGAAGAATGGTTTCGTTTGCCGAGGGAGTGCTGGTGAACGACCCTGCTATATCGTACGGGACAGTGGCGAGGAGTTCTGTAAGGAAATTTTCTCTCGTCATTGCTCGATGTTCTGTGCCTGTCCAAACAAGAATCTTGAACGTGTTATCAGGGGTCGATGTCTCAGGCGCAAGAGCAGGATCTCTGGCAGCAAGAGCCGCATCAAGATCGGACAGAGGAGGGTTCATGTCTGCTGCTTTGTATTGCGTAACGCTGTCCTGCCAGGCTGTGTGGTAATTTGTAGTCATATCAATGTTCCTCATCCTCTTTTGGCATCATCGATTTCAAAATAGGGGTGAAGGCGTCGAAGGTAGAATTCAACTGCTCCTTCACACTTGCATCCAACCCCTTCTTCTGCATAATGCTCTGCTTGACCTGTTCGATGGCGTTATTCACTAGTTTAACTGGCGGTCCGCCGCTTGGTAAACTACTTGTTTTGTTAACCAGGTGCTCCAACAGTTTGGACATATAGTCCACCCGTTCTGTCAACTGGATCAGAATTTCCCGATCTGTCAACTGATTGTCAACCATCTCTACACCTCCATATTTACGATTCTGCTACCAATGCACTCCAATAGTACACAACGTTCCAGTCTGGCAATGTCACCTTAATGATCGGGGGCGCTGAAAAAGCCCCATGATCATGGTAATAAGTAATCCAAGCGAAACCTTCTATAGTTCTACCTGAAAAATTAGCGTTGGACACTATATAAGAATTGCCGTTTTCAAGAGGCAATTCCAACAAGAATCTGACATAATCCCTGGTATACAGCTTATCGTATTGATCCCAAACGTATAAGGTGCCGCTGTACCCTACTAAACCACCTCCAGGTACGTAGGGTATTACCACCTGATCATCATTCATAAAATCATCGTTCCAATCGATGGTCACATATGTAGGCTTAGACAAGTTGTAGTAGGCATTAATCTGCCACTGCTCTATGCCATCGGAACTCTCACTACCGGGTCTGAAAATGTGGCCTATCTTCACATGATCTAAACTCGTGGCTGGCATCGTAGGCTCGGTGGGAATGGCAGCAGCCGTTCCCTCTACAACGTCAATAACCCCGTCCGCCGCTATCTGCAAAATATCGTACCTGGTATAACCTGCCGCTGGAGGGGAACCTAAACAAACAACAGTGGCGGGGTTGTCTCCCATGTACACATTTGCAGTTCCCATCGTCATGGGGGAATCACCGCCCATTAAAATGTCGTCTATCCCATACATATAATAATAAGTGACACCATCTATCCTATACGTTCCAGATGACACCGTAACACACAAAGACACAGGGCTGGTTGCGTTGATTTCCATACCACTTAAAATGTCGTCAGGGGAATAGGGAATATTTGGAGCGCCCACGCCAGTCGGAAGTGCTCTACCATTTCCGATAACTTCTATGTACCCCCTATTCCCCTGACGATGACGAACCCTGACTGCATTTCCAGGTTTCATCCAATACGGCAACTTGAACCAGTTTCTTGGGTAATGTGCAGTTATTTGGGTTGTTGATCCTTGTATTTTGATGATGCAAGTTTTGGCATCTTCATCGACACTGTAGAGAAGAGCATCGCGGTCGGGCACTTTAAAGTCTGCCCTTCTATCAATCAACCTACGCCCAAATTTGTTGTTGTAGAACTTCATATTCTCCAGCCTTCTATTGTGTCGAATATTCCAGCTTCGGTACTAATGTTCTCGTTTCCTGGGAAAACCAACTCGCGCCTAAGTTTAGTAATCAACAGTTGCATCTGGTGTTCACTGTATGGGTGGGGAAGGGCGATCATATCAAGGAGTTCATCTTGCAGGTGTGCTATCTTCTTTAACTGAACCCTCGACCTCTGTGCTTTAATAATTGCCAGTTCACCTTCCGCAACTCTCTCGCACTCACCCGCATTTGTGCAGAAGGGGTCGTCAATCACTTCCGCAACAATTTGACCTCCCAACTTCGCTTGAAGTTCAAGATCCTCCGCCGTTCCACTAACGGACATTTTTTCGTGTCCTACAGGTCTCGCGTACACTTCATAGCTGTAATTAGCGACGGTGGCGAGGAGCCCACTAATAATGCTCATCCAAATAGAAATAAGAAAGACAAACAAACCGCAGGGGCTCCATTGAGCAAAAGCACCAACAGAAAATTGACAACCCCATAAAGCAAGAGCACCTGCCGCAAGCAAATTCGTAATCGCCCCTACAAGAACCCAAACCATATCGGGGCAGTCCAACGTTATTATGCAATAGAGTTCGTTGGGGTCTTCGTAGGAGATGTACTCATTTCCACCCCCTCCATCTACAAAATACTTGAACTCCGCCACTGACGTTTGAATGTAAAGGCGTGGCTGGCGGCATTGACGGGACAAATCCTTACTATAGTAAACGTAGAGATCAGTAGAACCTCCCCACCATCCCACTGTCCCTGTCAAAGTTTCAATCAGTTCCTCTTGGTAAACAACCAATGTAAATGTATCCGTCTCTCCCACAACCGTAATCTTGTTTATCATGTTGGAGAAGGAATCATCTGGGGAGTATTCTACGGTCTGCTTAGAATCAGAGTAGGTATGATCTACGGACTTCTCTAAATCTACTTTGAGCATCGTGGCCTTCCCGTCCGTATCGAAGTGCATAACGTAGAAGAAGTGATCACCTATCTGCCGTATCGCATCAATCAGGTACATATCAACAAACTGATGGGTGATATTGTGGGTATCGTCAAAGGTAGGAATATCATACTCTCCCGAATCCATCCAAGTATGTGAATTAAGCAACCCTTCTATTATCGCCTTCGGTGTTTGATTGGAATAGTAGATGGAAGTAATCATCCGATGATCTTCCCAAATATATCTACCATCCTCGGCCGTCACCGTAATAGTGGGGTATTGGCCTTTCACGTAATTCACCCTGGTATCGGTAACGTAAAAAATTCCTTGTTGTTGATAATAATTTATACCGTTTATCTTCTCCCCCATCTTGACGGTAATCTTCCTCCCTTTCTCCACATAAACACAAAGGGAGGAGGTTTGACTTTGAGGATCGTACAGATGCCCCTTACTCAAAGTGAAGGATACGGTGGATGTGTTTTCCACGTCCCATTCAATAGCGACAGGATCGGTGGTGAGATCATTGGTTAGATTCTTATCTGCCTCTAACTTATCCCAGTACAAATGATACACACCGCCTGTACTGTTATAATGTGACCAAACAGCCCACAACACGTTAGAAGAATCATAGGCAGTTACAGTTTCGAGGTTTGTAGTGCCATATATCAACTCATCGAAGCCTGTATAATTCCAAATTCCAGCCCCACCTGATCCTGTCGCATACAATGTTTCCCGAAGGTACCCGTTCTCGTTAAACATATAAACGCCATCACGTTCACTCCAATGACCTGTAAATATGCTCCCTGATACAGAATCATAATCGACCGAATTACAACCAGCGTCAGACGGCAATCCGATAATGTCATCGCTATCATAAAGTTTCCAAGTATCGGCGGGGAGATCATAGACTACGGCTCCATCTGTAGTCGCTAACCACACCCTATCGTCAGACTTAACCTTAGCGTCCCTAAAGTAAAAGTGACTACCAGCAGCCCAAGGCGGGACAATATAATTAAATTCGTCGGTGTCTGGGTTCATCCGCAGCATTCCTTTTTTGTCCACCTCCGCTGCCAATCCGCTGTAATAGGTGAACGCCGCATAAATGTACCCATTGTGATAAAACTGATTCCAACACCCGCCAAAGGGAAAACCAGAATACAGAGAATAATGATATTTCTTAACTACCGCCCCCGTCGTAATGCTGTAAACATGAAATTCACCCTCGAAGTACGGACTAGGGTTTTCTTGGTAAATACCTATCGTCACCCATCCTTTTTCAGGGATGGCTTTTATCGTTTTATATCCGGTCAGAATAGCCTCGGCGTGTAAAGTGCCATAGCTCGCACCCGCCACAGTGTACTGACCATCAGAAAGAGGGGTGAAGGTGTAGTTGCCATCAATATCTGGGGCCTGGTCTATGCTAATCCACCCAACAATCATACCGCCCCTATACACATATGTTTCTGTTAGAACACACCAAATCTTCCTCTCTACAGAATCATAGTAAATAGCTGAGAGATGATGGGTAGACCCAACGGGAGTGTTTTCAAACCCGCTCATATTTGCCGTAACACCGTACGTTGCATTGTCATAGAAGTGATAGGTCGCGATGGTTCCCACCTGATCATCGATAAATGCTATATGATCACCGGCCATCAAAAATGTATAGTAGTCCTCACTACCATGATAACTAGACCAAGATGTGGCTGCGGCGAACAAGGCGCTCAAATCAGGGACACTGTTTGAATCGTAGGTGCGTTCTATAGTCCAGGTAGCAGGATCAACAATTACAACGGCACAGTAACCCTTGGCCCCTGAACCCGTGTTACCCACCGCAAGATACAACCTCTGATTGTTCGGGTTGTAATGCACGTACCGAACATCATCTACAGACCCGCAAGCTGTAGGCCAGCCGCTTTGGCCGCCGTTCATAAATTCATAGGTCGTGTAGCGTACATAGGTGAGGGTTACGGTGCCGTCTGTTTTCTGTGATATGATGGGGTGTTTCCCGACAACTCTCAACGAATCGTAGGAAGTCTGAGCGGTGTAGTTACTCCACGTCAAACCGTTCGTAGTGGAGGTCATGGTGTAAATATTATATACGTACTCCCCATCATACTCTGCATCACCATGGGCAAACGCCAATATCATACTACCATCTGTCATATTGCATATATTTACCTGATCGATGGGATAGTCGGTATTGAGAGTGGGAGGGGTGATGTCAATAGCACCTGTAAAAGTAGAAAAGTCAGTCGTAGTACTGTACCAAATAGAAGAAGTTGATCCATTCCACATAGACCAAACAATTATAGCCGTTCCGGCATCGTTTACAGCAGCCGACGCCGAAATGACATAACCTCCCATATAAGCTACAGTAGTCCAATCGGTCGGTCCAAGTGGCAAAGAAGAACCCGTAATGTCAAACGATGCACCAACAACATTTGCACCCCCTGAGGGGAACCACATAACTAAACCAACAGATTCATCTGGCATCTCCACCATATGACAGTGGTAAGCATTAAGGTCCCCAATACTATAGAGAAGCTTCTCAGTCCACTGCTCTCGATTTATATCTGTGTACCAATAGTATCCATAGCAATCACTGGTTTCACGGGTTTCGGAAAACGTCATCCCTAATCTACCACTACTGTGACTAAGTAGAGATGGGTGTAACTTGGAATCATACGTTACACCAAAATCGTTACCGACAAGGGGGAGAAGATCGGCAAATTTCTGTGATCGAACTTGCACGATAGGATGACGGTTTATTTGATTTTGTGCGGCTGCAAGAGTTGGATTTAAAGATACGGCCATTTCATTCCCTTAAGGTGAAGTGGTTGTCGTCGTTGATGTCGTCGTCGTTGTACTCGTTGTTGTGGTTGTGCCAGATGCTACTGACCTTATACTTAACGTCATTGTAACATCTTTCCTAACGGCGTGTTCCCACAATCCAATCTCTACATACTCTCCCTCTAACTCTAAAATCACGGTGTTGTAGGTAGTCTCGCCATTGGACTGAGGATCCCAAACGTAGGTATCGTCAGTTATGTACATGGCACGGAGTTCATCAAACATAGCTTCTGGCATGCCGTACCACTTTAGTTCGATCTGTAACCCTACCAATGTAGCATCCCACTGAAAGATCGCATTACCTCCCCATGTATCAACCGTAGATACAGGTTTACGAGATTCAACAGGGGTCATTTCTTGTGGGTTGTGCTGAAACGTATAGCTTCCAAGCGTCTGTTTATCCATATTTTACACCATTTGCTGTCTCATCACTCGTAATACTGTAGACTCGATTGCCTGTGGTAGTTTCTTTTTCAATCTGTCTGCGGAGGATTCATCAGATATTGAGATGGGCACACTAATGGAAAGTCCTCCCTGCCTACTATTCACCACATCACGCATCTGCTGAGGGGTCAAAACGTACTCGTTCTTTTTTATGATCGCAGCCATCTCGTCCGCCCTTAACCCTGTGTGTAGTTTCGGGGCGAAGCGAAAGACTTCAGGGTTGATATCCCGAACTCGCTGTTGTGACTGCTTACCTGGCCATCTGCCAGAATGACCCCACTCCACACCACCCCCCACCGCTCCAGAACCAGACGTAGCGCCAGCACTTCCTCCTCCAAGCACAAATTTCAATGCCTTAAGAATTAAAAGTTTTAGAATAACCTGAGATATGTACTCAAGCATACTCTTTGCCCACTTCTTAATGGCTTCAGTCGCATCTTCACTACCATCAATGATCGAAGACCAAAGAGACACGGACTTATCTGCAAGTACATCAATTACACTGCTTCCTAATTTCTCAAACTCCTGTTTCCATGTTTTTATGTTACGAAGCGATTTTTGCATGCCAAGCACAAAAGCATTAAACATGCTGCCTGTGTGTAGATTTACAGCATCTAAGTACTCTTGTAGGGGCACCAATCCTTCGTTCTTCAACTGTTCCATTATTTCTAAATACTTTTCAACGGTAATTCTACCTGTTGCCAACCACTCATCCATCCGGGATTTTAAATATTCGAGTTCAGTTGTCTTCAAATCTCGGAGCATTTTTGCAATAGCGGCGTTGAACTCAGCTTGATTCTTTAGCAGACGCGCTTTAAGGGCATTGTCTAACCTAATATAAGCCAAATTTCGTTCGACTCTACTCGTTTTGGTTTTAGCAATCGCTCGTTTTTCTGCCTCGGCCTCTTCCCTGAGACTTTCCTCCTTTAACAGCAAAAGGTCATGCATCAATTCACGACGGCGATTAAAATCAGTTCTGCGGATGCTAAATAGTTCATCCATTAATTCTTTTTCAGAACCAGCATCTGTCCTTGCTTGCTTTTCTCTTAAAGCGGTGTGTTCTTCTAACTGGTCAAGTTCCCAATTGAGATATTCAATCAGAGATTTTTTCGAATCCTTTATGGTCTCCCTTTTGGCCTTGAAAAATTCATTTTCTACCTTTGTCATAAGCTCTGCGTTTAGGCCTGCTAAAATCTCGTTGGTCTCAACTGCATCCAGCCCCATTTCTTCGGCAAATTTTCGTGTTGCTTTTTTTCTCTTCTCCAAGCGTTGAATCTCACGAAGCAGCCATGCTTTCCCTATCGCATCCAATTTATCGTAATACGATTTGAAATCGCCCAACTCTGGTGGGCCTTCACCTGCACCCTCACCTTTTGGCACGACTCTTCCCACCTCTCTGGCACTCTTTTTCAATCGGTCTAGCATTGTTGCTTTTTCAACGACCAAGGAAACAAAGTTCTCAAGCGAAAGGCGCTCCTCCTCTGTTTTAGCCTTTGCTACAACAGCTTGATTAAGATATTCATACATCGCATCTTTTGATGCAAAACCAAGTGCGGACATCTGGGAAGCAGTTTCAACGACAATCTCTCTCAGCTTGCCCGTCGCCTCCACATACTTATTCGTGGCGGATTCGGCGTCTTTCTTATAACCCTCCTCCCCTTCTATCAAATCTTTAAGGGCATATTTAGCCGCCGTTATAATATTTTTTTGCTCGATAAAATAATTACCGCCTGCTTTGCCTGCTCTCCAAGCAACCCTATACTGGTATTCTTCCAGTTGTCTGCTCGCTTCCTGCATCTCTAAAGCAACTTCACCTAAAATATCTACCTGCTCAATATAGGCTTCGGTCACCCTATTCAGCATTTCAGCGGTCTTCAACATTTCAAATTCCCTGAAGACTTCATTCAACTGCTCCTGGCTTGCTCTAGACACATCTATTTTATCAGCAAGTTCTGGGTGCGCCTGAATCAGACGTTTCAAAATTCGATTGTATTCTTCACCGCCCTCCTTCGTTTCCGCCAACATTTTCTTAAATTTTCTAAGAGAATCAAGTTCGCCTTTAAGGGCTGCAGCCAACTTAATAGCCTGATCCCGATTGATTTTTTTCTGTGCGGACAAACTGCTAAAAACACCAATTAAAACAGAAGCAGCAACAGACAAGGTAGCTATGATTGGATTGATTTTGAGGAGGGCAAGCCCAAAGGATTTAAACAAACCAAGTAAAACCGTTACGGCTTTCACTAAGGTAAATGCAGCAGCAGTCAATAGTGTAATGTTAATAACTATTCGACCTCCTAGGGTATTCGTAAGACGAACGGCAACGTCAGTTAAATCCCGCAATGTGTCAACTAAACCTTTAAAAAGGTCAAGCAAGCCGCCAGAAGCGAGAACTTGTGCTAAAACAATTAACCTGTCACTTAAATTCTTGATCTTGAAGGCAGCACCCTCCGCCTGTATTGCCATCATGCGTTCGGCGGAACCCATCTCTTCCAACTTGGCCTTCATTGCATCCCAATCACCCGAAACAAAAGCCTTTGTGATAATAGCAGCAGCCTGAGCACCACGGAGACCAAACAACTCGTAAGCCTTTTGCATGTTTACTACTTGTTTATCATGGTCCCATATCACTTTTGCCATATTCATAATGGCTTTTTCAAACCCCACCAGACGAGGATTGACAGACTTCAAACTGATGCCGAAGTTATCAAAAGTTTCACGCAATTTACGACTTGGCGCCATCAAACGCGACAGCACCTGCCTCATACCTGTACCAATAGTACTCGCTCTAAGACCATTATTTGCAAGAACCATCATCGAGGCGCCTGTTTGCTCGAGGGACAGGCCTACTTGTGCAGAAGCAGCACCCACGTAATTAAATGCTGTCCGCAATTTATCTATAGTCAACTTGGAACCATTGATTGCCGATGCCATAACATCCGCAATTCTTGCTGATTCAACAGCCTCAAGATTAAATGCACGAATGGTAGTTGTAATTAGGTCGGAAGTGAGAGCGAGACTACTTAGAGTGCCTGCAGCAAGTGTGGCAACAGATCGGATTGCTTGCAAAGACTCCGAGGCATCCAAACCTGATTGCGATAGATAGACCATACCCTGTGCAATTTCAGTCGTGGAGAACTTTGTCTCTACGGCAAGGTCCATCATAACTTTTTCCATGCCAGCTAACTCATTAGCTGTTGCACCTGATATTGCCTGTATATTCTTCAGTGCCTGATCGAAGTCTACGATTTCACGAGAAGCAGTTTGGAGAGCGCCGACAAACCTATAAATGCCACCTGCGGCGATGCCATATGCTGTTGTAACCTTCATCGCATTGAGCAAACGACGAACACCTGCACCAGATTTACCTATCTGTTTGTTCATCTGTGCTGAGGCATCTTCAATCTTTTTCAAGCCCTTGGCTAGCTTCCTGCCCGTTCTTTCCATCTTCTCAGAGGTTTTATCTAAACCCTTAACGCTTTTGTCGAGCTTGCCAAAAGCCCTATCGAGTCTGACAAGAATTTTATCGAAAGAGGAATCGAGTTGTGCGGCAAATTCTGTTGCGAGGGTTACTTTTTCTTCGGCCATTTTCGCCTACCTTTTCTTTCCTTTAAGCGATGGTCCCATTAAAGATGCTACTCTCTTTTTCATTTTTTCAGTCAATTCCTTCCTTTCTTCCTCCGACATGTTTTTGTAACTCTCAGGGTCACCAAACAATTCTTCGGAAGATTGATCTTTGCCTTTCAACACTTTATCGATGTCGATCCCTTGCAATGCAGCCTGAAACTTCCAGTCACTCATCTGCATCTTTTGGGATTGCTCAAACAAGTAAAAGAACTGCGGAAACGTTACTCCGCCTTCCCAATATCGTCTACTGAAGATGTGCTCGAATCTGTAGCCTGGGAACGTTCTACAGACGATTGCGGCTGCCTCTTCGATTTCAAGTTGGTTATTTCTTCTTCCACTTGATCCAGAATCTCCGTTTTGTCTTCCGATCCCATCTTCTCGAAGAGGCTCTTCACGTTTTTTATTAGCCCTTTAAAATTACGGTCATAAACAACCTTAGCGATTTCCGTAATCTGAATATTGTCCACATCCATTAAGAGAGCATCTATGTTGTCATACCCGCACTTAACCAAATCATCTTGATTTACAACATAAGAAAGAAGTGTCGAAATATTATTTTCCACAAACGACAGAACAAAATTCGTAAGCTGTTCTGGTGTGGTGTTCTCACTAAGCCCAGTCATCCCTTCGAGCATACCGGCAACTGTTTCTTTCATTTGCAACTGGTGCCCTACAGACAACGGATAGATTTTGACCTTCCGAAGATCACGGATGCCAATCTCAACAACCGTGATCCTCGGATTTATTTTGTTGTGTGTTGTGTCCGGCATATTCACTCCTAATTTAATAGGTTGACATAACGAACTACTACGGAGAAGTAGTAGTTGTGGTTGACGTGGTAGTACTCGTCGTGGTTTGAGTAGCATCATCCCACACGATCTTACCAATCGGGGAGTTGTCCCAAATAACATGACCGCCCGAAACGTCTGAGTCAGCACGTTTGGCTTCCAAAGAAATAGGAACTGCAACCACATCTTCAGTTTGAAAGTCCGCTTCCTGGGAAGAGACAGCCTGGCATCTCGGGAAGATGATGGTCATAGTGTTGGTGCCATCAGGAAATGTATAAACAGCTTCCATTCTGAGGTACACAGGGGTAGCCATATTACCAAGTCCGATTTCACCTTGATGGTCATCGGTGTATCCCGTAGGATCAAGACCACGAGCAACCGCCCAATTCTTCGGGGTCTGCTCTTTGAACGCAATCTCCATCATAGCAGATTCACGCAATGGAAACGTGGCGTCTTCCATCAGCGGGAATCCAGATTCGAGTTTGAAAAAATCAACGTTGCCAGTAAACTTCGTAGTTGCCAACGCACCAATGCTATCTGAAGACGTTAAAATAGCACGAGTCTGTCCAATGTAGGTACTTGCCAAACCAATTCTGATTTGTGCAAGACCCAATGCGACAGTGGTAGTGTTTTTCGTAACAGGCCCTGTAACTGTGATCGTCATAAAATCACCTCCTTCTTAGTAATGATAAAAACAGTTTTACTCACCGGACTCACTTGAGTCATCCTCATTGTCATTCGACTTTTGGCCGATTGTTTTCACAGATTTTGGAAAGAGTGTAAATTCGTTCCAATGGTCAGGGTTCTCTTTTCTGCACCTTCTTCGTATGCACCTCATTTTAATGTGTCCAAATATCAACATCTCAACAGGAGTAAAATCCCCCCCTCTACCAAAACGAAAAACCCAAAGTCCGTTGTGCTTTCTGCGTATCAACTTCTTGCCGCAAATTGAACATGTATAAAAACCCATACTCACCCCTTAAACAACACTAGCGAAACGTGTCCTAACAGTAAACAGTTTCACTTTAGTTTCGTCTTCGGTCTCATACTCATCCGATTCAATAATGCTCTGTATAACAATGCCGCCCAATAGTGTCCAAGCCTGCGTGGGGTGGCTTTGGTAAAACGGGATGTATGCTGGAACGTCTGTGTTGGTACTGTTTGTTAGGTACCCCATTACTTTATCGCCCAATTGAGCGAGTTTAAAACCTTCGTTGTCTTGTCTGGTGCAACAATAAAGTTCAAAGACAGAATCCGACATAGTGCCGCGCGCCATTGAACCAAACCCTACAGTTATCCATCGCTTTACAACACGTCCGCGTATGTTGGGAGTAGCAAGTGTTTTGTCGAAGGTGAGATAAATACCCTCAACGGTCTTCAAATTGTCCACCAAAAACTTCTTGATGCTATCTCGATAATTCGCTTCTCTGGCTGTTGCATTTAATGCCATAGCGTTTAATCACTCCCAATCTTAAAATGCATACGTATTCTTGTCTTTTCGAAAAAAGTCTAAAATTCGAGGTACCAGACAGGGAAAACGCGGTATTTGTCACACAGTATGCACTACGTTTTCACTCGAAAGCGATCTGAAGGCTTTCCTGATCTCCTTTTCCTTACCCAAGGCAATTTTCGACGCCTTTCTCCTATCGTGTCTGCTTCTGGTTGGATCCAACGTAATCGATACCTGTTGCCAAAAAATGAAAACATCACTATATGCGGTGTGCAAAATAGGATTCCCTGCTGCTTCCTGGTTTTGTTTCAGTTCCTTGTTCATACTATTTGAAAACTTTCCCCACGAAATACTCCACCTGTCTAAATTATTCGCCTTGCACTGCTTTGCCATTCTCTTAATTGCATCTACAAAAGCGATTGGACTTAATGTGTTCACTTTGCTCTCCATATGCTCCGAATTCGATTGGCGACTTTCTTCAAACTCTTCTTCATTACACCCAACCTAAACTCAGTTCGAGTAGGCCCAAAAACAGGCCGTGCAGGGTGCAGCCTACCCGCGTACACACCACCAAACTCAAGAATGTGTGCTTTCATGCTGTGTAAGGATCCCCCAAATCGAACGACCCAACCACGATCTGTTTTCACCATTAGAATACTGCCAAGCATGTCCCCTGTTAAGATCCAAAAGCGCAGGTGCCCTACTTTTCTCAATTTGTTCTTTGCGTATTCTTCGTGATACGGTTTATAACCACCGGCATACTTCTGCATTTCGATGTTTCTGATTACAAGGTTACGAAATTGTGCGGCTTGTTCAAAAGGCAGGTTTTTCGAGTAGGTATCGAGAGCACGCCCCATCTTCCGATACTTTCTAACAAACTCGAGGTTTCTTACACGTATGGTAAGTCTAAACATGCTACCACGTTACGGGGACGTGGTGGTCGTCGTGGAACTCGTGGAAGTGGATGTAGTCGTCGTGGTTGTTGTAGACGTAGGTCGTTGATCTTCACCTAATTCAACGACATCTAAGCCCTCGTACCTTCTAGGCTTAACAGATTCAACGCGGTAGTACTCAGTTGATGATACCCGAATTCGATCAAGGACCTGAACCCCTACAGAAGTCGGGATGTACATTTCATGGGTTTCTATACTGAGTAAGGCAATTTCTTCATCGGTAACAAGATCGTGACCGTACAAAGGCGTTGTTATCAACACAGGCTGGCTTCGGGCAATATATGACCAATGCGTTTCTCGGTGATACGTCTGTGTAGAGTAATCACCTTCAGACGGGCGCAAAACATCAACAGTTAGATTGCTTTTGTACAGAACAATACTATTTTGAAAGATGGAGTTTAAAAGCATATCCGGTGTAACGTTCGCTACCAGATACTTCGTACCTGTTTGGTTTATCTGTAAAACATCACCACTCACCAAAACAGAATCGTAAGCAACGACACCTTCCAAAAAGAACTCACGAATAAACGGTTTCGTTACTTGAGCATTACCCGCAAGCAAGGTGTACTCACCTGTAACGTCCCCGCTATCTCGCAAAATAGTAAAAGCAATCCCGGCTTCTTGTAGGACACAACCTTTAATGTCCTCGCCCATTGTGGTCATTAATCATCCTCTTTAGGCTGAAACTCCACCAACTGGTCCGAATCGTAAGTTAGATCCTTACCTACCTCGTCGTAGGCAAACCCTGCATCAACTTTGGTTCCGAATATCCTGAAGGCTTCGACACCAGCCCACTCATCTGGGTTGCTCTCCATCGCCGCCAGGTATGCCTCGTCCATATACTTGACCAATCTCTCATAGTGGTCAAACCGCTGTTGAAGGTTAACCTGTTGGTACTTAAACTTATGGGCACTCTGAGACAGGAGATAAAAGAAAAGGTGGCGCTTTGCTCGTTGTTTCATCCAATGCGTTCTGAAATCAGAAGAAGTAGGAAACGACCATCCAGTTTCCCTACTCGCGTCATTGCAAGCATTGACGTAATCTGAAACATCAAGGTAGTCGGAAAGACCTTTCATTTCCCCCTGTAACAGCACTTCCATGTTACTTTTTTCCACTTTTTATCCCCGTGCCCTTCTCTTTACAAGTTTAGGTTTACTCGTTTTTTTAGGAGTTGCCAACTTAGATTTAGATACAGGTGTTTTTTTCTTCGGCTGTGTGACCTCCTTGTTTACAATATTCTTACTCTTTACAACTGAAGAAGTCGTGGACTTCTTCATTGCCTCGAGAGAAGGGGAATCGATTATTGTGGGCACGGGATCGGGACTTTCTTTCAAAATCTCAACGACCCCGGTGCCCATTGCGACTTCCTGTAGGATGTCTTTGGGTATATCAGGGTGAACGTACTCACCTTCTTTATACACATTGCCGCCACAAAGTAGCGTTTTTTTGAGTAACACTCTTTCGTACATTCGATTGCCTCCCCAAAATGCTCTTGACCTACTACGCGGTGGTAGTGGTAGTAGAGCTGGACGAAGTTGTAGTGGTGGTGGTAGTCGAAGTCGCACCTTGTGCAGCCGTCGCCGTAATATCGATGGTATAGATTGCATCCACCTGATACAGAACTGGCAGACCCTTGTCCTGCACTCTGATGTAGACCCCTTCCGGATCCCACTCTTCCTTCTTGTCCGTGTACAGTCCGTAATGACGACCAATTCCGAACGGTGCCTGGATGTAACGGGCAATTGGGCGATTGTCCACTGACGTTGCCATCAGGCAGAACTTGTCGTCAGGGATAAAGTACCGCTTCATCGTCACATAGTCCTCGCCAGAAATGTAGCTCGAGGAGAAGGGGTACTCTATTTGAAGCATGTTGTTGAACTTGTCAACGGCTAAGATGTAACGGGATTCGTAACTACCATCCGAAGCGTCCCAGATCGTCAGGGTCTGGTCAGCATCGAAGTCGCTGGCATCATCCACAGTAACCCAAGTCGAGCTGTTTGCCGTGACATTTGCGGTCAACCATGCCTTAACCTCATACATCTCGTCGTACACCATGATGTCGAGGTCGAGCAAGGCACCCAGAACGTTCTTGTTCACCAAGGCCAGGTTGTGAATACCCGAGGAAGCCATCAAACTCCCATCTCCGAAGTAGTTCTTCTGGAGGAGCTGACGGAGGGTTGTATCCTTCCCCATGATGTCCAGAACGTTACTGTTGATAATGGCGAGTTTCGGAACACTGCCGTTTGCCTCTGCAATCTTCCGCTTCGCCGTTTTGATGTCACCCATGATGTCTTTGCTACCGCCAGTATCCCAGTAGTACGAAGACCCAAGGGTGACGCGATGATCCGACGGGATACCGTAGTCGAGGGCAATTTTCTGTCCGCCCTTGACTTGGTACGTGAACCCGTTTTCGAACAGCATACGACAGAACATCCACTCTTTCCGTCGATTGGATCTGTTCACGAGATCGGCCATGTTGTCCGCCAGAATGTCCATCGCCGTCCAATGCTGTGCATCGGTGCCAGGCTTCCGGAGATTGTTGAGGAACTCTTCATCGAAGTACCTCTTCTCTTTCCAGTAAGCCGCCTCTGCGCTGTGCTGGGCGATACCGTACGGAGCGGAGCGCGGAGCGGGGGCGCCTGGCGGAACGAACGGAACCATACCTCTGCCGCCCTTCTGGCTTTCCCACTTGATTGTGCTGGACGCCGCGTTACGGGTACTGAACATTGCGGACATGATGAGATTCGGAGGGGATTTGAACTGCGTAATAAAATCCTGCAGTACCTCCAATCTCAGTTCAGGAATTTCAGCTTTACCTTTCGGCATACTCTCTCACCTCCCCTCTCTATCGAATGTAGAGGTACTGTCCAAAGGACGTACCACTGATGTCGGTTTTTGCGGCGGAGTCAAAATTGGTCAACATCCCCTCGTAAACAACGCAGTTGCCGAGGATGAGAGTTGCCAATGCGCCTGCCGCGTCTGACCCTTCGCCCGTGTCAACACTCTTTTCCAGAATGCCAACGGCGTCGGAGTAGTTGTTGGAACTGTCACCAGCCTCTACCGCGATATAGGCGAAGCGGGCAGTGGTGAACGAGGTCCCACCAGTTGCGGTCGTCACGGTAATGACGGCGTAATTGGTGTAAGTCGTTCTATCGATGGCGGTAACGGCGCCCAAATTCTCAGCCGTTGTCGTGTTGTCATTGATAATGACATCATCACCGACCTTGAATTTATAGCTATCACTGATCGTCACCTTCAGCGTGGACGCAGTGGTCCCACTGTCAGCCACCAGATAAGCACGACCTGGGTGATCCTCCGTACCCGTGAAAGAAGTCGGGTTGTAGGGGACCAACTGGTCTTTCCCGCCAGTGGTCAGATTGCTAAGGTTCTTTGCAAGAATCGTACCTGCTTTGAGAACCCCGTAACCTGCCTGCAGAGTGACGGGAACCCGGAGAGCGGCCAGTTCTTCCGAATAGTACAGATGTTTGTAATCGGTCTGGACGCCTCTGATAATTGTCGGAGTATCAGGCATACTTTCTCACCTCCCTTCGAATCTATTCTACCTTCTGACCCGCTCTCTTCAGCAGATCATTGGTGATGTTTTTGTTTTCCTCGGAGAGACGGGTGCGCCTTTCCGCTTCTTTGCCATTTTCATCGTGAGCCTTGGTGGACATCCCAAGAACGTTAGAAGTCGCGCCGCGGTCTTCCCAGTCCTTGATTTCCGCATCCACCGCTTCCGTAAAGGCATCCACGTTGAAAATGTTGTCCTCCACGAACTTGTCATGCGTAACCTGCTGCACGATCTTGTCGTACAGACGCTCGGAAACGTTGCTCTCCGACAGTTTCGCAGCCCAAATCGTGTCGGCTTCGGCCCGGAACGCCTTCTCTCTCGCCAGCACGTTGTCCTTCTCCAAAGCTAGAACACGGGCCTTGTTGTCGTCCAGTGACTGGGTGAGAATGGTGATCTTCCCCTCCAGATTCTCCCTCTCTTCGGAGAAAGTCTGATTCAGGTTTTCGGTCACTTCATCCACCACGGCTTTGTAGACTTCCGGGTACTCTTTCTTGAATTGCTCCTTATCCACGATTATCACCTCCTCTTCGGTTTCAGTTACTTCTTCTGCCAGCTGATCAGATGTGTCTGGATCACCTCCTTCCTCTTTTATCTCTGTGAGTTCGACTTCTTCGGTCTCCTCTCTTGAAAAGGCTGAGGCGGAAGTCTTGCTGTCCCAACCAAATACGCAGACGCTGGCTTCTTTCAGTTCCCACTGCCTCCACACGGCGCCAGGACCCTTAAGACTGAAACCATTAACGTCAACGCTGGAACCCTTTTCTACCCATTCAACGACCGAAGGCTTCCCCGCAACACTACACTGATACGGAAATCCCTCTGCCGACAACTTTTGGAACTCCTTACTACACTCCGTATCGACAAAGGAAGTTTTTTCAGGATCAATGACTACAGCAAAGTCCTCCACAGAAACTCCGGTGGTGAAGGCAATCTTTTTCGATGTCATGTGATCTTCGAGAATCGGGGTTTTATTGCTCGCAAGTTTCATTCCCTTCGTATCCAATGCGAGGTTGCCCCAATACCAATGATCTGAAATCTGTTTGCCCGAATACGCCTTCATTCTCAACTTCGGCTTCTTTCCTTCTTCCGCAAAAGCGTAAGCAGAGCAATCGTGTCCTGTGTCAACAAAACGCAGAGCACCTTTCGGGAGTTCTTTGATAGTCATTTCTCCTTCCTCGCTGAATTTGGAGTTCGCTACGCGAATAGCCCTTGCGGCGCACGTTTTATCCGATCCTGTTTTCATACACTCCTTGTAAACACCATTCGCAACGCTTACCCACTTTTTCTTCTGCGCCGACGTTAAGCCCTTCTTGTGCTTATCTACATCTTTAACAGACCAAGGCATGATAAATTAATACCTTACTGTTTATCGTTCAGCTTTGCAACACTGTACCCAGTTACCGTTCCTAGCATACCAGATATGCACATTCCGATTATCGTGTCAACCCCTTTCATGCTCTGACCATAGGTAACCAGGAGGTAAACGGCAATACCCAATAACAGAATCAATTGGGTTTTGTCGTCTAACCAATCGAAGAAAGACTTCCAAATCTCCGCTCGTTTGTCTGCTTTGTACTTCAACCACTCGATCTGCTCTGATGTCAATGCCTTCACGTCTGCCATTTCGTTTACTTCTCCTCTATGAGTAAACTTTATGATCCACTCAACTTCTCTCTGATAAGCCAAGACAGCAAGCCGAGTGCGAAAGCAACCCCATACCCAACAACTTTCCAAAAATTATTTTTCAAACCTTCCGAAGTATTTTTGTTTACATTCGCCCTTTCCTGTAAAACGGCCAGAGCTGTTTCAAGTTTATGGATACGTTCATCAACGTCTTTCTGACAATTAGAGTGGGCGTCTAACGTTGATATAACCCCTCGTCTCCATTCCCTGGTCAACTCTAACATTTCACGTATACCATCCTTATCCCCCATGGCTTCAACTCCGTGGTATCGGGAACTCCTCAGAATGTGGAATCGTAATAACAATTACTTTCGTGTCTTCAGTGGCAGTGACTTCGTGCTTTTGTCCCGGCATCACGTAATAAATCCTTCTCCCTTTTTTGTCTACCCGCTTTCCTTCCACCGTTACTTCTAAATAGCCTTTGTAGATAACAAAGACTTCGCACTGATCGTGGGTATGGTTAGGGAAATGTGATCCTTTTGTAAAAGTGGTTCGGGCAACGGATATTTCACCTTCTGATCTGTATAAGCCATAGGAAACGATATGACCCACTTCAGAATCAAGTAGAATGATAGATGGGTCATCGGTCGGGGTAACAAACTCCGCAAAGTCAAGCCTCCTGTCTACCACTTTTAGATTGTTCAATTCGACTTCGGCGAGAGTGCAGGTTTCTGCTGGGGCCGACTTTACCTCGATTACTTTCCTTTTCAAAAATGCTGGTAACACTTTTGTTTCCCTTCTCCGCTGAGCGGGGTTCTCGATTATTCTCAGTCGTCGTCGGGAACGTTGAAAGTTTCCCTGATTCGCTCGCACAACGGGAGGATTAGGGCATCATCCACCTTATTTTCCGTTTTTACGGTGGCGTCCTCCACAATATCCAGCATCGTGTCCACACACTTTTTCAGGACGTCTTTGGACAGCATCATTAGCAACAATTCGATCATCGAGGCGGCTATTTTACTCATTTTTTGTCTCCTTGTTACCCTCTTTTTTAGGTTCGCCTTCCATCCTCTCTTGTAATGACTCCGCATCTACACTATAAGCAAGTTTCGGAAAGTTCCTATCTTCCGTTTCCTTTTTCAAACGAGCACGCTTATAGCCACCAAATCCCATTCTCTTTGAAACGTCCTCGACAGGAACGCCTAAAGTCTCGCTAATGGGCCCATGCTTGACACCAAGCATACCGCGAGCACGACCTTCATAATCAAGGGTTTCTGAAATGGGAAACGAGATATCGATAAGTTGTTCGGGAATGTAACGGCGCGTACCCCAATTTGGTGTGTGTTCGTAGGTTCCGTCTTTTTTGCGCTTGCTGTCGTACCCAATGCACTCCTCAATATTGAAATAACTTGGCAGTTTACCCATTACAGTCTTCAAAAAGAAGATAGAACCCCAAAAATCATATTGCAGGAAACGACCAAACCAAGCAATTTCATCAGAAACACGATCACTCATAGGACCCCGACTGGCTTTAGCCGAGGCGTATGTACTACGAGATTTCCCCATCATGGCAGATTCTTCTTCATTCAAACCACTGCCTACCATATCAAGAATATCCGTATCCTGTTCTTTGATAGAGGATAAGGAAGGATTTTTGACTTCTACTTCCATGCCCGGCGGAAGCACAAGGGAACCACCTGGGGTTTTCTTGGCAAGGATTCCTGTTTTTCTTCGTTCTTCATCGGTCAATCCCAACCATAACTTGAAGGCTCTGGCATCCGTAATTGTGAAAATCCAAAGGTAGGCCCCACTCGATTTCTTGTGATCGATTTCGTACTTCTTCAATTGTTCGTAGTAATTACACCATTCAATAACAGTTTTTAAATGGGACACCGCACGGTGGGTAATCAAACCACGATCCCAAGAAACAACAAACCGGAAGTAACCATTCAACTTTCGATATGCCTTCTTTCTACTAATGGACGCTTTCTGCGCCTTTTTCAAGTAGTCTTTATGTTTCCTGGCGTCTTCAACTAAAGAAGGATCTCTTGCGATGTAGATACTGGGCACCTGTTCGTCAAATGTCGTACCCATCCCCATTCTATCATTTACATCCCTAACAATATTATAGAACAGAGGCATCGTGGTTTTCGAGGAGTGAAATATAATGCCGGTATCGTCGTCCCCGCCGCCTTGTACGGTAGACGGATCAATAAAATCAACTTCAATGAATCCATTTGTATGCAAAGTTAAAAGAAGGAACAACTCACCTTCTACTTCTGCCCTACCCACATACTTAGGCCAAAAAGTGTACAATCTATTTCGATAGTCAAGCTCGATTTCATCGATCACCTTCTGAAGTTCGAGTATGCCTGATGTCGTCTCGAACCCCAAACCCGTAAGTCTGCCCTGCAAACCACGGACTGCGGTATTAACTTGCGGGTTATAACTAAACTTGTCCCAACAGATTTGTTGAAGATCAGTTCTCGTCCGATGTGTCTCTGTTTTACCAGAAGGGGAAAGGTGAGAATCAAACCCATCAGGGTCTTCATACGTGCCTTCATATGGGTTATATTGCCACGGGACAGAAAAGGACAAGGCCTGTAATGCGTCGTCAGGCACGCTCTCCAAGGCCTTGAGTCGTGTTTCGATATCCATTTGCAGTGTACCTTCTTTACTTCATTTCAATTTTTGACCCTCTCAAACGTAAAGTAAAACATGTCGGATTCATCATAAACGGTTGGTAAACTAAATGTCAAGGAAAAAATGTCCAACTACTCAATACACCCCATGGAGTGCTTTATTTTCTATAAAATAACCGAAACTCGTATTAGAAGACCTCGGTCTAAAATCGTCTATAGAAAGGTTTCTGCCACCAAACATGCACCAACCTAAAGAGTAAACAAAATCATCTTGCACTCCATACTTCTCTTTTTTCTCAGGGCTGCCGAACCACCTCTTATCTTGGTCGTGCATGAAAACGCCTAACTCCTCATCGAGGATGTCCTCTTTCTTAACACCGTGTATGGGAACAGGGGGGCGTTTTAGCCTGCTCTCTTTCACAACTGAATATAATTCCTTAAAAGCATCCCGTTGTCGATCATACGTGGGAAATATGGGCTCAAAACGAATGGCGTGTTCTTCGCACCATGCTGACATATCCCAAGTACCATAACGTTCAGCACAAAGCACGTCTATCCCACTGTACTCGTCTACACCCTCCTCAAGCAAGTCTTTAATTTTGTCTACTGAATCCCCTTCAATGTGCGCGGCATAAAGTAAGAAGTAAATGTACTTTGGTGCGGCTTCTAAAGACAGCAAACGGCGCAGGTCTCTACTCCCGACTAAACCTTTCGCCAAAAGTGTCATAATCGTACGGGCCCTACCTGAAACAGCCATTGGGTCAGCCATATCAAGGCCTGACAACACTGCCCAATCAGTTTCGAACATGTCCCCCAAATTGTTTAGCATCTCAACAGGCATAAATTGTGTTCCTGTTAATGTTCCTAAACTATAATAATTAGAAACAGGAACTATCTTTTCGTCAATCTCAACAATTCTGGAATAACAGTTTTCAGCAGCAGCTGGGTTACTTCGATTCATAAAATCAGCAGCCGCACCTTTTAATTGATACTTCTTTTCGATTAAAGGCTTTAGTGTATTGTAGTCCAACAGTGTTTCACCTTTAACTCCCATGCACTTCGTGGCCTCAATCATCACGTCACTGAACACCTGAACCTTACCCGCTTCCCACAAATTTAGGAAGTATCGCTCAAATTCGCCAAACGGGAACTTGGCGCGATAATCGTCAAGTTGGGCCTGATCCATATTTGGGTTCCAATAATCCTCCATATCTCCTGTTCTGCTGCATCGATAACTGAAATAAATGGTACTAGTTGTTTTTCTCAACCAATTCTGGTACTGTTTGTAAAGAACGTGGTTTTTATCCGACACAGTACTATCGATGACACCTAAAGCATTTGGAATATTTCGAATAGATCCATCAAGCTGAACAAAAAACCTGGGATTTTTCATATCAAAGATTTCGGAGAAAGTGTACCCTGTAATATTCGACACGATACCAGAAAAAGAACTAATAGAACGAATAATACTGCGAATGTTACCATCACTATCCTTCATCCTAATTTCTTTTTCCCGAACATTCACTTTTCCGCCTATAGCATAAAGCAATTTAGGCGAGTTCACTATAATATCCCGCATAATATCGTAATGGACAAACTTGACCTGGTCTTTCGAGTTGGCACCCAACATGATTTGCTGGCGTGGCCAACAGAAGTATTTCCACAACTGAATAAAACAAGCAACGAGTGATTTGCCTTCACCGCGTTGCCAACAAAAAATGATAAGCCTGTGGATGAATCTACCATTCTCATCCATTTTCAATGCTTCTCGAAGTATTTCTTTTTGCGCTTCCCAAATCCCTTTATACGATTTCCCCGTTGTTGGATTTGGTTCACTGGGCAACTCACCCAATAAAGTCCAAACAGGAATAACACTACCAGGTGGATAGATGGGAACACACACGTTGTCCTCACACCACCTAATCATACCCTCACCGCCACTTCTGTACGATACGAGTTTTTCTTTTTTCTTTTTAGGTATTTTCTTCTTATCGACAGGTTTCTTCTTTTCAGAGAGAGGGCGTTTGAACAACGGAGGCATGTTTTAATCCTTTCCCCACTCTTCCTGTTCCATCTTGCTGTAGTAATCACTACTGGAAGACTTCAAAGGAAAGTTAGGGTTGTTGACCTTCTTTATTCCAAGTTTCGCATACGTTCTGTCAATTGTGGAGATGGTCTCCCTAATCTCTTTGAATACAGGGTGAACTCGAGGCCCTACTTTCAACCCGTCGATTACAGGATCGAGAACGGTCAGTTCCGCCATTTTCAGTTTCACGAGCATCTTGTAAAGCGGGAACAACTCCGATCCAATTCTAAAACTCAACGTTTGGTCTTCAATCATCTGGTCGATATAACTTTCACCGATAGCTAACGCAACTCCTCTCAGGTATTTCTTCTGCACGATGCACAAATCGGTATTATCAGGTGGATCACAAATATGGATCAGAGGACAATCATGGTGCCGGCATGGGTCACAGGCGTCCCAAGCGAACATGACGAAAGCCATGGGTTGATCGTCCCCACTGTTGTCGTTTTTGCGCCTTCTGACGATCCCTTTTCTGATGTTCAGCGTTCTGGAGAGGTTGCTCGCCACCCTCTGTCCTAATGAAGCACGCAGATTCGGATAATCTTTTAGAGCCACGTTTTCACCTCACTTTTCTCTTGATTTCCGTAATATTTTATAGTACTTATTATGCAAGCGTAACACAAAATGGTTAACAAGTCAACAAAGAAAGGAAACAGATCACATGGATTACAGACCGATTAACATTGCCTGGAACAAATTCCGTTCGGAACACAACGATCTTCTTGATGGTGACATCAAGGCGGTCAATATCAAAGAACTCACCCTGTCAATGGAGTATTCGTTTTACTGGGGCGTACACACAATGATGGATTTAATCGATTCCATGATCCAAAAAGTGAAAAAGGGTGAGTGCAGTGAAGAAACCCTGTCAAAACTCATAGAACTCATGGCAAAGGATATGAAAATCTCCCTGGAAAGTGTCCGTACACGCTTAATGGAGGACTAAATGGCACTATTCAAGCGGTGCGAAGACCTTGAACTTGCTCGAAACCCCACCAAAACAGAGAAAAACTGCATCAAAACATGGTATAACACCTCTCCAAGCAAGCGCAAATGCCCTTTCATGGTCTTAGAATTCCTTGGTGAAGATTGCAACTGTTTGACCTTAATAAAGGGTGAAGGGCACAAAATGATGTGCCCTTGCGTGGTATACCCTACTATTCAAATCGAAAAACTCGTCAAACTGATCTTGAACATCGATGAAACACCTAAATCTCGCGTTCTAATACCGCGCTCACGCTCACAAAAGCGCAAGTTGATACGTAGACACTGATTTTATGAAAGGACACACTCAAATGAGACAAAGAGTGCTTGACAAAGTAGAGGAGGCACGGGTCACAGTAGGCCCGATGAGATCGGACAGCACATATGGAAATAACGGGCTGTTTATATTTGGCGAACGTGGTTTGCGGGTCATTGCATCTGATGGTGGCAAATGGGACCATGTTTCCGTATCTAAAGATGAAGGCCAAATGCCCACCTGGGAAGACATGTGTTGGGTTAAAGGCTTGTTCTTTAGAGAGGATGAGTGTGTCATGCAATTACATCCACCCAAGAACAGGCACATCAACCACTGCCCTAATTGTCTCCACATGTGGAGACCGCAAAAGAAGAAAATCCCACAGCCACCGCTCAACTTCGTATAAAGAAAGGATACACTCAATGAACAAGCTGAAAGTCTGGGTAACACGAATGGAAAAGGATTATATCAACAATCTCGGATCACTGGGAGGGTTGCCAAAAGAACGCTCCATCCTCCTGCAGAAGTATTACAAATCGATGAAGAACAGGGCGGATTGGGGTGAAGTCGATCCGAAAGTCATCAAAAACCACATCACGAAGGTCATGAAGGAGGAAGGAATTCCATGCGATTGAGAAAAGCGAATCTAATCAGGCGAGAATCAGATGATGGTTTAGTGGAGATGAGAGAACACGCCCCGATCGGCAAAGAATACATCGTGGATATTGATCAGGTGCAGGAGATAACCTGCTTCAACACAGAGAGGGGACTTCATCACAACAAGGTCGTGATCCTCACTTACGAAAACGGAAAACCGTCGGGATTGATGTTCGCCTGCCTGCTCGACATCGACTTCGATTCAAGACCGGAGGGATAGATGATAGCAGGGATGCTTTATGTCACTGATGGAACAGCAATGACAGAGTATGACCCTAATGACACCTCAAGTGATGCTCAACTCCGCTACTTCAGGGATACGTATAGGGAAGAAGCGAAGGCGCTCTCTGATGAGGTGTGGAACGCTATCCTGGAAAACCAACGCAAGGCCCAGATGATTCTCAGGGAAGGGTTGTTCCTCGACATGAAACCAAGAGTTCCTGCCCCGTCCTATCCACCATTCTCTGTTATGAAAGTTCTCAGGTGCAACAGGAAGGGCATAGGTCTCAGGATTAATTCTAAACTGAAGTGAAGGAGGAGTAGTATGTGCTTGGATGTGATTAATTCATGGTGTGATCAGGATAAGCCAGGTGTGCAGCAAGAGGGGTGGAAAGTATTCAATAACAGTGCCATGGGGTTATTCGGGTATTTTTACGATATTGATGGAGTGTGAACGATAATGGTGATCTTATTTTGTACGGAGAGGGTTCGGCGGTGAAGGGGTTCACGGCAGGCAGATGGTTGGAGTTTGAAGTAGCTTAGATAGAAAAAAGAAAGGAGGAGCGGAAATGAAAGTAGAGGTTGAAATAAAGACCATTTATGATCCTAATGGAGAAGAAAAGTTCTTGCAAATGACCATGGGAGAGGCAAATTTTACTGACAAAGAAACTGGTGAAAAGAGAGGCTGTATTCACAATGTTCTACCTATAGGTCTTCAGATTCTAAGTGAAAGGAGCGGAAAACAGTACTCTGTAGATTTGAAGAGCTTATTTGGTGCTGTTATGGAGGCAGAAGAAGAAGGGATGAAATAAGAATGGGATTGCAAGGGTTCTTCACTGTTAAGAGTACGAAGAAGACGGTGTTACGGGATAGGGTGTGCATTGGAACTCAATACCATAGATGCGTGATCGTGGCTAAGGAGATGATGATCCTACCTAAATAGGTGTATTAGTAGAGGGGTATTGGGAAAGGGGCTGAGGAAGGCCCTTTTTCTGTGGGTTATTGGGTATGGAATACATTTAATTAATTGAAAATATACTGGATGAAAACTTACGTGTGCAAAGGTTCTCTGGGAGCAAAACTGGTGAAAATTGGGTGAAAATTTTATGGTCGGTAGCCCACATGCGCTATGAGATTCGTTGCATTTGTTTCATCGAGGGGGCGTTTGCAACATTTGATGTCAAAGTGTCTCGTGTCTCATGCATGAGACACCATGCATGTGATACATGTTGCAGTGCAGCATAAACAGCGCAATAAAAAAGCGCACATGCTTTTGACATGTGCGCTTAGTGCTACTTGTTGCAGTCAAGCGATACTTTCTGTTTTCAATCAATCAGCGCTTTGTCTAAGCGCTTTTTTGTTCTTTGCTCTGCGCTTTTTTGTTCTGCGCTTTTTTGTTCTGCGCGATGTTATCGAACACTTTCTTGACTTCGTTTTGAATGCGCTTTGTCAACGCTTTGCTCTGCTTAGCTGTTAACTTATGCTTTGCTCTATATGCGCTTCGCGTTTTGTTGCGTGCTTCGTGCTCTTCAAGCGCACATTCGAGCGTAATGCTGCTATCGCTTAACATGACAAGCGCGTTTCGTTTGATCATGTGACGCACATGTGATTTAACGCGCGTTTCTGACACTTCGCACAAGTCAACAATTTGTTGTATCGTGCAAATATCAGCGAGACAGTTGTCAATCATATCTGCTTGACATGCAATGCGATGTTTTTGCGCATTGACACTGCTTCGAAAGCTATGCTCGCGTGATTGCTGTGTTAGTTCTCTAATGCTTGTAAGTTTTTTCATGATACTTTCACTTTCTCGCGCATAATTGCGCGTAATTGAAGTCAATACAAGTGAAAGTATCGCTTGACTTGTCTGATTTGATTTTCAAAGAGCAAATTGCGCGATTTATCGCTTTGCGCGTGATTGCGCGTTTCGATGATAGTCGAGTATGTACACGCGAAACACTGCAAAAAGTATGCACAAAAAAACGCACTTTTTTACAAGTACTTGTTTTCATTACATAACCCTATATAAAAATAAATTAAAAACATATCAAAAACACGTTTTTGTGAAACAAAATAAACGTTTAAAGAGTAAGCAACAATACAGTAGTGACAATTTTTGTCACTATTTTGCTGTTTTCGTAGCAAAAAGCTGACTTTTTCTAATCATTTCAACTACTTGACAAAAATTGTCAGTATTGACAAAAATTGTCAATCGTTTTTTCTACGTACTTTCTCGACTATTTTTGACTTTCTCAAATTGTACGCATAAAGACTTATATCGCTTTTCTGCATTGCACAAAATAGACAGTCAAGTGAGACACTTGTCTCATAATGAGACATGAGACACTTTTTTGTTGCAACCGTTGCCTGAGTAAAAAGTACTCAAGTGTCTCAGCGTATCGAGACATGTATCGGTCGGGGTGAGACACTGGTTGGCTATCCGGCATATGCCCGTACCACGGGGCCGGAGGGCCGACCGGTTATTAACCGGATTGACTACCCTACATAGAACCGGTTTTAAACCGGATGTGTCAACCGGTTTCTATCCGGGCGCCCGTACCACTGGTAGGGTTCTCACCCATGGCTAATGCCCTACATAGAACCGGTTCTAAACCGGTTCTTAACTCCCTACATAGAACCGGTTTTAAACCGGAGTGTGTATATTCGGGTGGGTGTGGCGAACCGGTTATTAACCGGAGATATTTCCAATGCTCATCCCAATGGATAACCGATTGCATTCCGCAGACCCTAATACAATCCGGTTACTTTATCGGTTTAACCCGACATTTGCCCGTACCACGGGCCTAACTAATACACAGACATGCCCTACACGTTTCCGATCGATTCTCCGCGGTATTAGCGCGTGTCCTTGAGGTATCCTAATAGTAACAGAGATCGTATTTTCCCCTCCTACAAGAGACAGAGTGCTCCGTGCCTCGTTTTAACGTCCGGTCTGTACACGGGACTGCCCTGGATAAAACCGGTTATTAACCGGGGTGCCTTCCTTCAAGTGGGCCGGTGAACCGGTTATTAATGTGTCTGTGAACCGAAAGCGCGGAAAATTTCCCTCCGGAAAGGAAAACCTCCTTAATTAAACCACCGGCAGACCCGACATGCCGACCACGGCATTCCGATGCCAACCTCGTGAAAATTTTTTGCCACGAGAAAAACCAGTGATGTCCGGCCAGTCGTCAATACCACACGAACACCGTTGAACACTGTTGAATACCATTACCAATCTGCACAACACCACACGTCACCAAAAACCCCACCAGTTTTCCCCGAACACCTGTCCGACACTATCCGAGAAAAACCAACAGCACCTCCGCAGCATTCCGATTCCCGATATCCGCCCCTATACACCACCATGCCCTCCAACGTAAACCCTTGATCCTCCTACCAGAAATCCGAGAAAACCTTGCCAGAAACCTCGGTCATCCAACACAAATTCCAGGAAACAGACGGTTGCCCCCTACCACTTTCCCGGTCAAGAAACCCTACATAAAGGTCATCCTCCACATACAGACCTCTTATTTTTTCTGCACCTTGCGATTCCGCTTGACTCGTCCTAATCATACGTAGTATGATTAGTTCGTTAAACTCGATTGATTGAGTTTAACACCGTGAGTGAGCGCACATGAACCGCTCATGCTGTATTACATAGCCGTTGTGAGACAATCAAGTCTACCATCTCACTCTCCGTAGTGCAACAGACAGCACCGCGAGATCGTGTTTTTTGAAGCAGAGTAGAAACGCACGATCCGATACCCCGTCCGATCAGTTGTCGCTCTTGTTCCTGTTGATCGCTGTGAGCACGTAAATCGAGCACCATTACCCCTTTACTTGTAGACTTGACCCCCTGAATATAGAATCGTCTGACCCGCTATCAGACAGAAGACTTAGGTTCTTTACGGTTCACTAAGTCTGAAACCGGATTCTATGCTGTTTTAAGGTTCAGCAGATCAAAAACATCTTGGCGGGGATCCCGGATAAGTCGAAGTGCAGACCGATAACATAAGATATGAGCCTGCATTAGTAGAAACTGTCCGGTGTAGTATGCAGATCCGCAAAACAACGAAACGTGCATACGGTTCTTACCTCTTACCTCCGGCAGAGAACGAGACTTTAGGGTTTCGTTCTCTGTTTTATGAGCTTAAACCGGATTTGAGCTTATAGATCAGGGAACGAAATTGACAAGAAAGGAGGTGATACTATGAAAGCGGCTTCGGATGTTATTCGTAGACGTTGTGTTGACGGTCGGATTGAAAGAACCCGGATCAAACGCAAGCATCGGGTTAGGGTCGGTGACGCACTGCACGAGGTTCACTGGATGTCTTATAAAGACAGTGAGGGAAACAATCGGCGGTGTTTGAAGTTAACGGCTGACATTCTGAAAGAGATGGTCCGACGGGTTCCTTAAGGAGGAACAATGATCTACGGAGAGTAAAATCAAACGAACGGAGGTGAGAAATGACTATGGAAGCGATCTTTCGGAAATGGGATTTGCTCTCGGACATTGAGAGCGACGGTTGGAAGGTCTTCGACTGGGTGGACGGAAAACTCGTCGGTGAGTTCTACGACATCACTGGCGAAGCAGATTATCCGTCGGAGTTCTGGCACGCTTACGAGGTCGGCAATGCGTGGTACGATTCGACGGACGAGGAGCTTTGCTTGGACAATTATCACCCTGAGGAGGCTGAAACGTACCGATCGGGCTTTCACTACTACATGCGAAGGCAGGATGCTCTCGAAGCGGCGGATGCGCTGTGTCAAGCGGTAGTTAAGATTCGGGTGCGGAAACGCACGGCAATCGGATCTCAATTCGGTCGTATGACAGGCGTGGCGCAGGAAATGCGTCTGGTTAAAATCGTAGCAGGCGAAAGTCTGTCGTCGGAGGCTCGACAGCGGGCGATTGAAGAGGACCCCGATACGGTCTTCGGCAGGACAGAATAGAACAGAGGAGGTGAGAAATGGACGTTCTGACAAGCTGGTTGGCCATCATGGTAGCATTTTTGATGGCTGGCTTCACGTTCACGGTTTTGGCGATGATCGGAGCGGCACTCGTCGGTCTGGTCAGCTTCGGGAACAAGAAATATTAGGATTTAATGTCATTTAGGCGGCATCAGCAGAGGTGTTGGTGTCGCCTTGGAGGCATTAAGTCTCAGAAAGGAGGTGAGAAATATGGCCAAGCGGAAAAGGGAGTGGAAGACACGCGGCGAAAAAGTCCGGTTCACACGTCGGAAACTCCGGATCAAGGAAAAGGAAACGAAGCGGCAGCTGGAGGCTGCGTAGCGGTTAACGGTTGGTCATAGGAAAGGAAAAGAACAATGGAACTGGAATTTTACATGGCTCAGGACGAACGGTTAGGATTCCCGTCTGGCTATCACATCGGATTTGCGAGTTCAATACCGGTTCGCCCGTCGGATCGGACGATTTTAGATCTGGTGCGAAGCGTCGATGAATCGGATATATCCCGATGGCTCAAGATGACGGGACGTAACTACGATCCGCGTGAAGTGATCATTCACAGGGCGGACATCGGTGATGTTCTCGTGCTGGACGGCGTGGCACACAAGATCGTCAAAGGGCCGGCGCTAGAACCGATCGAGGTGAAAATCGACTTCACGGCACCTTGCGTGGCGTGGGATCTCAACATCTGCAAGAGGTTCTGCGTGAAACAGGGTTTCATGACGATGAAGGATTCTATGCGGGTCCTGGACGGTGAGCAGTTCAATCTGCTGCTCTATCACATGATGGATGATTTCGAAGTGGACGTGTTGAACGAAATCGGACCCGACTTGGAGGCACACGAGTATCCGGTTCACAATCTCTACGTGATTCGGAAAAGTAAGCGGTAGGACATGCTGCTCAGAAGGCATCGGCGAGGGTCGGTGCCTTCGAAGGAGGATGTCCCTCCAAACAACCCTATTTACCTAAGGAGGTAAGAAATGGCGAAGAAAGGCAAAAACACCGGCAAGGGCAAGGGCAAGGTCGAGAAGACCGAAGCGAAAAAGGCTGTCCCCGAGAAAATTTCCGACGAGAAAAAAGGGGATGCCGACAGCACCCCGAAGTTCGATCCGGCAACGGCAACCTGCGATGTGTTCGGAACCTTTGATCCGACGAGCAAATTCTGCACGGAATGCTCGTCGGAGGAAGCCGAGATGCACGCCGCGTGCAAGGCTGCGACGGCCGCTGCGAAGGCGATTGCCCCGAAACCGAAGGGCAAGAAAGGCCCCGCGAAGGGAACCGGCGGGAAAAATCTGAGTGTCTACGGTCACAGGCCCAACACTCAGGCGGCTGCGCTGGATGATGCGTTTCGGGCTGGCATGAGCATCGCAGAAATCATGTCGAATCTGGAACTGTCGAAGGCTCGGGTCACTTCTCACTACAGGCACTTGATCCGGGAACAGGGTTTGATCGAGCACCGCGGCCCGAACGGCAGGATTCAAATCTTGCGTGAGGGTGAAGAACCGACGGTCAGCAAGCCCGAGGACGACAAGAAAGACAAGAAGGCGGCGTAGTGTAATCTGCCTAGGTGGCACTGGCTCAGGTCGGTGCCACCGTGGGAGTTTGCACTCCACTGGGTAAACACTTTAACTTAAGGAGGTAAGAAATGGGCAAGGAAAAATTGATCGACAAGATCAAGAAACTGATGGCTCTCGGTGAAAGTCCCAATCCCCACGAGGCGGAGCTTGCGATGGAAAAGGCAGCGAAACTGATGGCGGCGCACAACATCTCAGTAATCGATGTCGAGGCGTCGGACGGGACGATTGAGGAGCACATTCACGAAGTCAACGTGGACGGTGCCGGTGGATCCGTAGATCGGTGGGAAGGAACAATGGCCCTGATGCTGTGCGAAATATTCGACTGCGAAGCGGTCGGGCACAAATATCCCAAGTGGCAGAAGGACGAATTCGGCAAAAAGGATGCGATCTCGTTCATCGGGCATGATGACGATTTGGCCTTAGTGGTTCACTTCTTCATCTACTTGCGGCGCTGGATTGGCCGCAAGGCGGAAGTCAACTACCGGCTGAAACGTGACCAGGAAGCGTATGCTCTCGGCTGCATCGACACGATCAAAAACAGGATGAAGGCGGTGTACGTCAAGATGCAGGAATACATTCCGGCAGACACGATGGCGCTGATGGTAGTCAAGAAAGGTGCTGTCAGTACTAAAGCCAAGGAGCTGTACCCAAATGCTCGGGTCAGCAAGTATCGCTCAAAAGGTTCTTACCAGGCCCGCGCGCACGGCGAGCACGACGGCAACAAGGCCCGGATCAGCAGGCCCGTCGCAGGTGGAAACGGCGACGCGATCAGACAGATTGCGTAGGTAACATCTCCTAGGTGGCAGGACCTTTTCTCGGGGTCCTGCCACACGGTGGGTGTTGCGTACTGGACGTGACACAAAACAAAGGAGGTAAGAAATGGCAGAAAAAGGGTTGGTCTGGGTGGCGAAGTGCCAGACGTGCGGGAAAGAACTGGAACGATGCCCGAACGGCATATTCGCGGAAGGTGCGGCGAAACTGCACGTTCGGGAAAACACAGATCACACCGTTCTGGTTGGCTTCGTAATCGACATCGAGGACATCGAAAGGAGGAATGATGGCTAAGGAATGGGCAATTATGTTCATAGTGACCGGCCGGACGCATTTTCCTGTGGATATGCTTCGGTACGATTCATGCTGGCCGCGATCATCTGAAGCGGCCACGGAGATTTCGTTTTCCCTATCGGATGACGGGTGCAGGACGTTCCACAAGATAGAACTCACGCACATCGGACATGGAATTGAGGGCAAGATGTGGCGCCCGACCTACAAGAGGTGGGAGTCTTTCGGCTGGAAAGTCGAGAAGGTCGGAAGCAGCTTTGAAGTAGGGTAGGTCTACTGAGAGGGCATGAGCTTCGGTTTGTGCCCTCGTGGGAGGGTTACCCTCCGCAACGCTATACCAAAGGAGGTAAGAAATGGTGGAGAATGAAGTTTTCATGGACTGGGAGAAGCAGCAGGACGTGATCGCAGCGGTTCGTGAGAAATTCCCGGAAATACCGTTTCCGAATGTATCTCTGGAGCCGGTATTCTTCGGCCGCGGGCCGCGCAAGGTATTATGGGAGGACACGAGTATCGTTACCATGGCGCATCACGAAGAGGACGGTGACGTTCTCACTCCGGTGGCTCACGTATCGAGTCAGTACCTGCTGGTGCCGCACGAGGTGGTTATTCAACACATCATGGACACGATAGAGTCGATGGACAATCGGTTCGGTGACCCGCTGTATACCATCTCACTGCCGGCGAACGGTGCGAAGCTGAACTTTCGGGTGAGATTCCCAGAATCTGGATTCAAGGTCAAAGGCACGAAAACTGGCATCGAAAAAGACGTGCAGCCGGAAGTACGTGCCCGCAGTTCCTATGACAAGGGCTGGGAGTACGGCTCGGAGTTCGGTGCCCACGAACTGGTCTGCTCGAACGGACTGATCGCTTTCAAGATCATGGAGGGAAGGTCGAAAAAACATCGGCTGAACCTCTCGGTCGAAGAAGAGGCCGCTTACATCACACAGGGCATGGAGTCCTACGTGGAGCAGAACGCTCAATGGAACAAGTGGGCGGATGCAATGCTCCCCGGACAGGTGGTTCACGACATGCTCGAGGACGAGAAAATGCCCTTCGGCCCGAAACATCTGTCGGAAATTCTCGCGTTGCCGGAAGCCGGCACGAGCGAAACCCTGGAGCAGTGGATAAACGAGGGTCAAGTGAATGGCTGGAGGCTGTACGGGGTCTTCACCCAATTTATGACACACGAATTGGAGTCCGAGTTGGTCCGCGCAAAGAAGGAACCGGCGGTGACGAGGTTCCTGTCGAAGTATCTGGATGCCGCTTAGGCTGATCCGCTCAGTGGGCATGAGCCGTTGGGTTTGTGCCCACTCGGAGGCTTAGCCTCAAATAAAAACCCTTAGCAAAGGAGGTAAGAAATGGGAGAAAACGAGAAAATCGGAAAGTGTGGCCTCACAGAGGTGTTCCTCGACACATCGACACCGGAGCACTTCGTCAAAATCGAAACAGTCTCCTCCATGTGTAAATTAAATGCCAACCAAGGTCTGCTAACGCTGAGAATACCAATAACCAATGCCGCTGACATCGGCCAATTGGTTATCCTGGCAGAAAAGAAGTACCGGGAAAAACAGAAAGCAACCCGTTTCGTAAGCAACATAACCCAACTCCGCTACAATATATACAAAGCCATGGATGCCTTTCAAAAATCCAACATTTCCTATGAGGAATTCATTAGAGAGATCGAGGACATTTCCATTGACCTTAATCTGGAATTAGCAGCGGTAACGACAGGGGGAGGTGGTTCCATTGAATGAGAACATGAAGAGACGGTTGGCAATTCTGCTAAACCGGGTCTGGGACAGCATTGGCGATGACGTTCTTCGGTGCAAAGAAGACGCGGGTGAGGGAAGCACATGCACCCGAGATGAGGTCATGGAAATATGTACCGATGCGCCGTTCGACATTTATGGCAAAGAACTCGACCCCGGTGCCTTCAAGTTCTTTCGGGATAACATCCGGTATGATTCGCCCGAATACAAAGAACTGATGTTGGAGGCATTTCCGCAGAAACACCATGGTTGGTAAGGAGGAAACATGAACACGTACATCTGCCAATTCTGTGGCGAGAAAATTCAAGCCAAGGCAAAACCGAGTGGGAATTATGTGGGTTACGGTGATAATCGTGACCACTGGCACACTTGGCGAGAGTACATCCCTAAACGGGATGATATCAGGAGTAGTTATGCCAATCCGATACTATCGGAAACCCGCAGAAAGAACCTCGTAAGGGCCTTCCCTGACATCATTTGGGATTTCGAAGAAGCAACCGTAGAAAACATTGGTTGGGGTGACAGACCTGCGTTCGATATACCAGGCACATTCTTCGGCGAAAACCGATACGTTTATGTATGGTACAAACAAGGCAACCCAAGTGGCGGAAACCCCTCACTTACTGTATTCGACCCGCAAACAGGAGAGGTTTTACTTCGAATAAGCAAAGCACCCTTAAGAGATTCCGTTCTCTGGACACGAGAAATTCGGAGGGTGTGTAACAAAGGGTAACATTGCCTAGGTAGCACGAGAGATCGTGCTACCGGCTAAATTTACAGGCTCAAGCTCTGCAACAGGAGTAAGCACTCCAGTTCTTCCAACCTGAACCGTTATATGATTTATTTTTGTAACAGCCTGCTCCGGAGCAAATTTATAA
>Ga0180438_10001482_pt1 | contig 41695 bp, 44 predicted proteins | sample SS_ome_12_FD_132455 | JGI IMG/M metagenome (GOLD analysis project Ga0180438, IMG submission 132455) | Hypersaline lake sediment archaeal communities from the Salton Sea, California, USA - SS_3_D_2 metaG | ecosystem: Environmental > Aquatic > Non-marine Saline and Alkaline > Hypersaline >...
AAATTTTTAGTCATACACTGTTTATTAAATATTAAAGCATTGATGGAACATCTTTTATACAGGTCAATACTTATTTAATGGGTAATGATCTCTCTAATAAGACCTGTACCCGGTGTCAAGAACTTTGTCATTGAGAACAGAAACGGTCTCTTACAGGTGGGTGTTGAAATTTTTTCCTTGAATTTTACAAAATTTTTATTGAGATGCGACTTCACTATCAACTTCAACTACAACTTGTTATCAGTTTTAGAAAAGATAAACATGTTGTCACAACAGAACTAAAGTTTTGTTTAGTTTAGGGTTTGATTTGCTTAGGGTTAGATATAGAATGTGCGGTATTGCCGCTTTAATCGCCCGTGGAGGGATATCCTCTAATTATCTTCTTAAAATATTGAAGCGATTACAACACCGAGGATACGATGGGTTTGGTTATACCAAGGCTCGCTACGGTACACTTGAAACCGTACAGAGACATGGTAAGATCAGAGTATCCGGTTTTAAGTCTGAAGTTGACTGTAATTATGCTATTGCTCACACACGGTACAAAACCTACGGCGATGTTATGCACTGTCAACCTATATACAACAAGAAAAACTCTCTTGCACTTGTTCATAATGGGCAGATTGAACCAGTTGGAAATGTAAACATGGACAGCGAAACCATCCTAAACATCCTTGATAGCGAGATAGATGCTCCGGGTATTGGCCAGATTGTTAAGGCAGTTCTAAAAGTTTTTGAAACCGTTAAGGGTGCATACTCATGTATCCTGATGGTGAGAGGTTTTGGTCTGGTAGCTTTCAGAGATCTTAATGGTATCCGTCCTCTATGTTACTCTGATGATGGTGATGGCACATTTTCTATCGCATCTGAAAGCTGTGCACTCAGAGGTAACATCCAAGAAATTCTTCCAGGAGAGATCCTTATCTTTGGTGATGAACTCTACAGATTCAGAATGCTTAGCACCTTGCAACCCTGTCTTTTTGAATATATTTATTTTGCATCTCCCAAATCTATTATGAACAGTATTTCCGTACAGGATGCTAGACATGCTTTTGGTAAACGCCTTGGTAATCGTATCAGTCCTAATTGGTACATCGACATGGTAATCCCTGTACCTGAAAGCAGCTGTATCGCTGCACAAGCGCTAGCAGAAACTAGTGGGATTCCCTACGAAACTATTCTAACTGTAAACAAAGGACGTACTTTCATTCTACCTACACAAGAACAACGCGAAAGTGCTGTTGAAGCTAAGTTTCATGTCTCTAAAGAGAATAGTAGGAAATTGAAGGGGTGCAATGTTCTGGTCGTTGACGATTCTATCGTAAGAGGTACGACTTTAAGATATGTGGTTCAACTATTGAAAGATTACGGTGCAGTAAAGGTCTACCTAGCATCCGTAGCACCACCGGTTCGTCATCAAAACTTTTACGGGATTGATCTTCCTAGCAAGGAGGAACTTATCGCTTATGGAAAAACTAATGCAGAGGTTGCAAAAGCTCTCGGCGCGAACGGGCTTATCTACCAGGACTTGGGAGATATGGAACTGGAACTGAAGGAGTTGTCTGCAACTAAGATTAATGGTTTCGAAAACTCTCTTTTCACAGGTGAGTACTTATTTTAAGCTTTACTTAGAAGTTTGTTAGGATCAATTTAATCATAACAAAATGTCATCACGTAAGGTTCTGGTGGTTGGATGCGGTGGTCGTGAGCACGCTATCATTAAAGCTTTAGTGGAAGGTGGCAGTGAAGTCTACTGCATTGGTACCTGGACAAACCCAGGCATCTACTCTTTGATTGGCAACGATCGCTATCGTTGCTTTAAGAAGATGCCTGTCCAAGCTGTTGTCGACTTCGCAAAAGAATGTACAGTAGACTATGCTGTGATCGGTCCAGAAAAGCCGTTGCAGCAAGGTATTGTTAACACTCTTTTAACAGTAGGTATTCCTGCAATCGGTCCGACTAAAGAGCTCGCACAGATTGAGACAAGTAAAGGTTTTGCTCGCCAGCTAATGCCAGAGTACAGCCCTGACTTTATCGAAGACCTTTACCCAACAGTAAGTAATGAGGGTCTTTCTTACTTTGAAGCTGAGATCACTCATAACGAAGATTACACCAAAATGCTTAAATTTATTGCTAAACACGGAGTCGACGGCGTTGTCCTCAAGCAGGACGGTCTGGCCGGTGGAAAGGGGGTGATGGTAGGTGGTGTTGACTTTACTAACACTGGATTTCTAGAGGAACATTTCTACTGGCAACGCGGAAAGTACGTTATTGAGGAACGTTTGCACGGACATGAGTTCTCACTGTTCAGTTTCTGCGATGGTGATAATTTGCGCCATATGCCACCTGTTCAAGACTTCAAACGTGGGCAGTGTGGAGATCAAGGACCTAACACCGGTGGAATGGGCTCTATCTCCCCTCCACCTTTTCTCACAGAGGCTGACATTGCGCAAGCTGCTAGAATTAACGTGATTGCAATCGAAAGGCTGTTTCAAAAATACCCTGATCAAAAGTACATTGGGATTCTTTATGGTAGCTTTATGAAGTGTGATAACGGTGAGATCAAGCTGATCGAGTTTAACGCTCGTTTCGGGGATCCTGAGGCGATTAATATTGTTGCACTGTTACACAGCGATCTTGGAGAAATTTTTGAGAGCATGCTTGATGGAACACTGGTAAGTCAGCAGATTATCTGGGAGGAATCTGCGTCCGTTTGTAAGTACCTTGTACCCAACGGATATCAAGCAGGTAGAAAATCCAACCAAATGTCAGGATACCCTCTTCTTGTTCCCGAAGACGCTGATCATGACAATATTGTATATGCGGGTCTTAACAAGTTTCCCGGAAAGAATTCACCACATGTTTACACAACCGGTTCACGTGCACTGGCTGTAGTTTATACGGCTGATACTATTCAGATGGCTGCACTTCTTTGCAATCAGACTTTAGAGAAAATCTGTGGGGAACGCACCGGATTCTATTTCCGTGAAGACATCGGGCCACCACGTATTAACTATGTTGATGCAGGTGTAGATGTTGCCGCTGGTAACGAAGCCGTCAATAAGATGAAAGAGTATGTAGAGTCTACTCATAACGATCTTGTACAGACTGGGGGGTACGGAAGTTTTGGTGGGATTATGCGTGTTGCACCAGACACAGATCTAGTTGCATCTACTGACGGTGTAGGAACTAAGTCAATGCTAGTAACCGATCTCTTTGGCCACGAACAAGGGCTAGAGATGTTGGGACACGACTTAGTTAATCACTGTGTTAATGACATCCTGGTGGAAGGTGCATACCCTCTTTTCTTTTTGGATTACTATGCTGCTGCTAAGATCGACCCGGCACATGTTACAGCGTTTGTGAAGGGACTTTCAGAAGCATGTCGCGCAACCGGTACAGCTCTTTTGGGTGGAGAGACTGCAGAGATGCCCGGTGTATACCAAGAGTCGCGTGAAGATCTGGTAGGGACTATTGTAGGGCGTCGCGAACTAAGGTTTAGTGGCGTACGGAAGGGAGATTATGTAATGGCGCTTCCAAGTGTTTCACCACATACTAACGGTTTCAGTCTTATCCGAAAGATTAAGGACCGTCTTAGCGAAGATATACTAAGAACCTGTTGCAAGTCACATCGATGCTACTTGGAAGATGTAGACAAGATTGTGACAGCAGAGGTAGACATCCATGCTCTTTGTCATATTACCGGAGGTGGACTTGTTCATAATCCTCCGCGTGTTCTACCCGAAGGCTTGGAGATCGAGCAGACAACGAAGTCAGAGTTCCGAAAGTACGAGGTTCCTCAGATCTATCACGAGATTCAGTATGCTTCTGGAATGACCGACATTGAGATGAACGAGACATTTAATATGGGCGCTGGTATGATGGTTTTTGTTTCAGCTGAAGATGCAATGAAGATCCATGAGACTTGTGATGATTCATTTCTTTACGGAATTGTTGTTTAATCACTGAAATCTTTTACTAAAAGTTTATATAGGTATGTCTGGCAGTTTGTTACAGCTGGTGTCATACGGTGCACAGGACTTGTTCCTGACAGGTAATCCTACTATTACGCACTTTAAAGTGGTGTATAAAAGGCATACTAACTTCTCTATGGAGATGATTGCGTTGCCTTTTGAAACCAGTCCGAACTTTACACCTACCAACATAAGTAGGGCAACAGTTAAGATAGATCGTCACGGTGATCTTTTACACGATTGTTATCTTGTTTACGATCTGCCTGATATCTTTAGCAATGAGGAGAACAACTTTAAGTGGGTCAAGTATCTTGGACAGAATATTGTTAGGAGTGTAGAGGTACACATCGATGGACAGAGGATTGATATTCATTACGGTCAATGGCTTAATATCTGGAACGAACTGGTTCTAACAGATGAGAAGAAGAGAAACTACTATCAAATGACAGGAAATGTTGCGGAGCTTCGTCCTAACTATCATGTTAAAGAAGATCTCCATCTTGCTATTCACGCTCGACGACTTTACATTCCGCTTGAGTTCTGGTTCTGTATTAACCCTGGTCTTGCAATCCCTCTGATCGCTTTGCAGTACAATACGGTGTTTCTAACCTTTGAATTCAATCCACTAAACGATCTGTTTACAGTAGGCAATCCTAGTGTTTCACCAGAGGATTTGTTTAGCGATCGAACTCTTTCTGACTCAAACCTTTTACTAAAGGAGAAACTACAATCTCAGGGTTACGACTGCCACAATCTGTTTGACAAGTATGCACGACGTTGGAATCAGAATGTGTATCTTGACGCTAACTATATCTTCCTTGATACAGATGAGAGACGCCTCTTTGCCCAAACTTCTCATGAGTATCTAATTACTCAGGTTCAACGTAATGTTTTCCGTGGGTTGCGTGGGGGTCCAAGCACAGTTGAACTAGAATTCCAACATCCATCTAAGGAGCTTATCTGGGTTTTTCAGAGAACGTTTGTGGATCGACGCAACGATTGGAACAACTATACACGATTGGTTAATCCAGATGATTGGCAAAGAATTAAAAGCGATTCCAATAGAAAATACGAAACACTTGAACACGATCATGATGACTTCTTGGAGATTGTTGAAGTTTCAGACTTCGTGGGAGATATTGCAGCACCCCGACAATGCGACGGTTTCACCAAGCCTTTTGATAGACACTGGAACATTATGGACACAGCAACACTATTGTTTAACGGCCATGAGAGATTTGAGCCTCGTGACGAACTTTTCTTTAATGAACTCCAGGTTTTCCAGTACCACACGGGTGATCCAAACCCTGAAGGGATCTACGTTTACTCGTTTGCATTAAAGCCGGAGGAGCATCAGCCTTCAGGAACTGCAAACTTCTCGCGTTTAGACCGTGTACAGTTCCAAACACATCTAAGAGAAGCTAATCTACCGGAAGGGGAGGAGTACGACCTGTACATCTATAACCGTGCTTATAACGTTTTAAGAATCATGGCAGGTATGGGAAGCGTTGTGTTTGCCAACTAAAGAAAACATTGTAGGAGATTTAGAAATTTATTTAAGTATATTAATACTAATATGCCTAAACGTAAGCGTAATTTTGCGTACGACGACCAAGAGCCACCGGCTAAGCGTGCACGAATCTATGACACCGATAGTTGGAAGTATGGAGCGAAACTTCCAGTGCCTAACCAGACAGAAAATGGGAGGATACGACAACTAGAAGAACGTGTTCACAAGTTGGAGAGGATTATAAATTGGCAGCTTCAGATGGAGAAGGAGCTCAATAGCGATAACTACGATGCGGTGAAGCACATTTACATGTGATTAAGAAAAGTTTATAAGATATCTATATACTTATGTCTGGTGTGACAACATTTAACCTCGAGTACCTTATCTCGGTTGCTGCAGGACTAACTGCTGGATACCTAGTGCATCGCGCCGAACCACGTACAAACTCTGTTATCAAGTTCTTTGTTGTACCTCTTACGGTTTCCTACTTTATGCTTGTGCTAATTAACTCTACAATGCCGTGGCTTAACCGTTCTGGTCACGCTGTCAGGATGTTCGTAGAGGACAAGACTCTCGCACAGATTAACAACATGGGTTACATGGAGATCTTCCCGCCTCTGTTCGCCATCCTGATCGTCTTCCTGGTCCTCCTCTACAACGGTTCTCTTGGCTAAGATAACATAAAACGGTAGTTTGGGTTAGAGTTAAGTCTATTTTATTAAAGTTGAAATACTTTTTCATATGAATAAGTATATCCGTATGAATCTGTTCGGTGCCCCAGATCTTGAACAAAAAGCACAGAAGATGACTGACTGTAACTATGTGATGAGTGAGTACCTGCTCGACCAGTACTTCTTCTATCGCTACCGTGAGATCTTCTCTTTTATCGCAGCTGCCCTTTTGGTCCCGGCTTTCCTGCGTTACTTTAAGATGAAGAATGGTTCCTACTTCCGCACCTATCTCTTCCTCTTTGTTGTCTGGTACGTCGTAAAGATGGTAATTACCGCTGTTGTTAAGCAGATGATCCCTACCGATGCCCTGCACAAGCTGCTAACCCGTTGCCAGGGCTGGCAGAGCGACAAGAAAACTATGGCCGCCTGTAAGGCTGTAATTAACCCTGATGAAGCCTCCCAGTATCTTAAGGAAGGTTTCGAGAATGCTGTACCCGTCCCTCATGGCGATGTTACCAAGGAGAAGGAGGATGTCAAGAAGGACGGACACGGTAAGCCTATGGCAACCGGTGTGGCTGACATGAGGCCCGCTGAGCCTGCTCCTAGTAACGAACAGTTCGAAGGATTTGCTAACCCTACTCTAGTTGGTGCTCCTGTATGTAAGGACATGTACGCTCCCCTGAACAGCAAGTGTGCTCCAGGTTGTATGCAGGACAACAACATGCGAAAGACCTCTTGTCTCGGTCTTGAGCCCACCTCCGACATTAACTACCCCGGTGGAGGAGCCTACCAGGTTCAGAGTGCCGCCACTGTTCAGGCCCGCCTGGTTAACAACAACTACGTTCCTGGCAACTGCCTCGACATGCTCCAAGACTAGTAAGATACATGCTGCTGCGTCATATTCGATTTAATCTTTACTAAAAGTTTTGTATAAATGGATTATACTGAACTTTCCCTAAGTAACGTTCACTACTATCCTCCTGCTAAGGTAAACAATCGGTACATCTCCCGTGTGGTTTATCAGGATTATAATGAGCGACCCAAGCCTTTAACTATTGTTACACCGGCACTCAAGGCGCATTCAGGTATCTGTGTAAGCGAGAACAGGTGTTATCTGATTCTTGAACTTGGTCGCCAGCATGAGGATCTCTACAACTTCTTTACTGATCTTGATGACCGCAATATTAAAGTTATGTATGAGAATAGTAGTAGCTGGTTTGGTCGCACTGTTCCGCTTGATTGGTTAGACGATAACTACACAACCTTTGTGAAGGCTGCTCGCCCACCTCTGATTAAGGTAAGGGTACCTCTTAAGAACGGACAGATTGACATTCATGATCTTGATGCTAAGAGTATCGAAAAGGGTACCCTTGTTAAGGTAACACTGGAGTATCACGGTATCAAGTTTCTCCGTCAACAGGCTAGTAATCTCTGGATGGCTAAAGACATAAGGGTGATTGCAGACGATGAAGATATCGAGTACGACTTCCATAAGTACGATGATGACATGGGTGATCTGATGCTAAAGGAGCTAAACTTTACTATCCAGCAGGCTATCGGCAATGCTAACCGACATGTTGCAGAGCATGAGCCTGAGGTAGAAGCCGAGCCTGAGGTAGAAGCCAAGCCTGAGGTAGAAGCCGAGCCTGAGGTAGAAGCCGAGCCTGAGGTAGAAGCCGAGCCTGAGGTAGAGCTTGAACCTGAGGTAGAAGCCGAGCCTGAGGTAGAGCTTGAGCCTGAGGTAGAGCGTGAGCCTGAGGTAGAGCGTGAGCCTGAGGTAGAGCTTGAGCCTGAAGTGGATGATGATCTAGATGGCAAGGATGATGACGAGTATAGTGAGTCAGCATTGGAAGACTCTGATCCTGGGATGAACTCTGATGAGCTTTTTGAGAGCATTGTGGATCGAGTTGTAGGGGACCTTGTTGACCCCGATGTTCTATCAGATCATTCGTCAACTGAGCGCCGTAGGCGTAAGAAGATTGTTGTCGGAAACCGTGTTAGAATTGTTTAAGGCTAGTGTGTATAATTTTTTATAAGCACTAGATATAATCGTAAATGGCCAGGCGTATGGATAAGACTGTACAGTTTCTGATTGCACTTGCTGTAGGCGCCCTGCTTCTGTGGGGATTCACCACTTTCTTCGGACGCGGAGGTGCTTTCCCGAACTCTGGTGATCTCCAGATGGGTAATGTTCAGACCCAGATTGCTAAAGAGATGGGCGGTGACCAGATCATCCCCAGCGCTATGAATGTTGCCGGTGGATATCAGGCCGGTGGTTACGACCTCGGTGCCCCTCTTGCTCCTGCTCCTGATAATGCCGCGCCCACAACCGGCGTTCTCCAGGAGAACCTTGCTTCTACCTCTCTTCGCGAGACCTCGTGCTACCCTAAGGCTCAGCTTACCGCACAGGAACTCCTCCCTAACGACAATGATACCCTGTGGGCTCAGGTTAACCCCGGTACCCCCGGAAGTTTAACGCAGTCTACGATGGCTCAGGCCGGTCTTAACTTCGGCATAGACACGGTAGGGCAAAGTTTGAGAAATGCATCCTTGGATTTAAGAAGTGAGCCTCCCAACGTCCAGGTAACGGTTTCACCGTGGAATCAGACCACCATTGGACCGGACACTAACCGTCGCCAGTTTGAAATTGGTACCTGTTGATTTTCCATTACTTTCGCAAAATAATCTTTAAATTGTTTTAATCACCGTTAAAATGACTAAAACACTCATATTCGTTGCCGTCCGAAATAAATACTAGATGAGAATATTCATACTCTTTTATTGCTGCTTCTAGATTTGCTTTCCAATCATTTCGATCATACCATACATCTAATTGTAATAGACGTATAACAGTGTATCCATTATCCAATGCACATTTCATTTTATACATATCTCTTTCTTGTGTTGCTTCAGGTGCCTTCCAATTACTAACTTGTTCAAAATGCTGTTGTCCATCTAATTCAATAATGATGTTGTAATCTTTTAATAGAAAATCATATGGTAATCTTCTACTACTAGCTCTACTTTTACACCATTTGAATGTAGGCTGATGTTTAACATTAAAGTACTCATCTAGCCAATTATAAAGTTTTAATTCTGTTTTATTAGTACAATATGGGCACCAGGATCCTGCTATAATATGTGCAATGGACTTATTAAATTCCTTCCCACAATCAGAGCAGTCAAAGTAATATTTAGTTGTCTCTATAATTCTAACTTGTTCAGGTCTTTTCTTATTCTTTTTACTCCAGCACCTTATTCTTGGAAAATTTTTAATACTGTTATTTAAACAGAATGTACAATCACTCTTACCACATAGTTTCTTAATTCGACAGTAAGGACATGGTGTTCCTTTTGCAATAGTAACTTTACATATTACTGCTGTAAATTTGTGATCACATACATTACATATAAACTTAAAACTATCATTACACTTTAGAAGTACATCCCTTGGTTCACATGGATTAGATTTATCCCACATGTGAGCATAAGGACTATTCACAAAACTCTTATTATTACAAAAGTCACAATCTTTATCACAAAAGTCAATACTTGTACAGTAAGGACACCATGTATCTCTAAGAGCAACACTACATACTCTGGTTGTAAAGTTGTGATTGCATACATCACATTTAAAATCCGCCCTATAGTCGCTTCCTTTGAATACCTCTCTTGGACTTTTATCATTAGACTCAAGCCAACAGTGGGCCTTATCATGTGAAGCGAATGTTGATTCGTAGCATTTTTGACAATCTTCTTCTAAACACATCGTTTTATTCGCACAAAAAGGACACATGTTTATCTGACGCACTAAATCGTTCGGTAATCTATAAAAATCATGTTTACACTCATTACAATAAAACCAGTATTTAACTATACTTGATTTCAGAATAGTATCAGGGTCAGCATCAGTATTCTTTGTTGGATTCCAGTAAGGACTTAGTCTAGAAGCACTGATACTTTTAGCATGACAGTAATCACAGTTACCACAAAGTTCTTGGTTTGTGCAATATTTACACCATTGTCCTCTTGCAATACAATAAAGATATGTATAGAGTTCGTGATTACACCCAGGGCATATAAACCAACATCTCTTCCCACTTTTACGTGTAAGCGTAAAAGGGTCCTCAGTATTCTTATTCCAGTTCCAAAAATGCATTTTTGGATGTGAAGCAAAACTTTTCCAATAACATTTCCTACAATCATGTTTTCCACACACACCACGTTTGGACTTACAAGCCATATTATAAATTCAAATCTCTAAATCTACTATTGGCCCTGATACCACTTTCAAAATCCAAATCACTTTTTTTGGTTGCACTTTAGCAACAACTAGTAGTTGATATTAAAGCACTGTTGTTTTTGAAAAATTATATCATGATCCGTAATAATACCTGCCAACATATTCGGTCTTACAAATGTCACACTGAAGGAATGACACAGCATCGATAGTATCTGTCTCGGGTCCAACCTTATCCCAGAAGACATGATTTCTCGTAGCATTTAAGGTCTCGCAGTTATTCTCGTATTTATTTCGAAAATGTTCAATAACAACCGAATCATCCGTTACAGCCCATAAGCCTTGACAAGTTTCCTGGCAATACTCATGGTCCCTTATTTCACTATCATCAATAAGTTCATCTGTAACATCGTTTGCTAGTGCATAACATCTTGTAAATCGCAATGGTACCACACGCTTTACTAAGAGAAGATATTGCTGCGTGTGGCTTTTTTGACCATTCATTATTCCTTCTTGGTATGCCTTTGCAGCCTTCTCCAAGTTATCTGGATTATCAGACATAAGGACCGATGCAAGTGCCTCTTCCTCTTCTGGTGTCAAGTCAACGAACTTGCATTTTGGACAAGCCACCTCAAGATTACAGGTATCGCCGCATCCTCTGTGAGACTTCATACATGAACCACAGAATGAGTATTCATCCCAGTATTCATAATAAAAAGTACCCTGAGTCACCTCTTCCTCTTCAGTAATCATATCATCTAACGTTGCAACAAAATATGTCTTATTATCAAGAGCCATTTTATATTAAAAATATAAAATAAGATTCTAAATCAATTTCATAAAAGGTATCTATATGAAGCTACCCCTTTAAAAGTGATTGAAAAGTCTACACATAACACATAACTATACTGCAGTTAAGCAAAATGGACCTAGAGATGGTTAGGACCATGGCATACTATGACCGCCCGCTCAGCGCACTGGCCAAGTATAATGGGGAGTACGTGAAGGCAAAGTATGTAGAACCTGAGCTAATTCGAAGTTACGACCTCAGAAACGACGACCTTAGTGACCTCCTGCACATATGTCCCACCTGGGACACTACAACCTTTACACCATCAGTGAAGAAGAGTTAGAATATATCCAGCAGTATAGAGAATACGCCAACAAAATAGGTTATGCACACTCAGAGCACCATCCCGATCTCTACAAGCCTTATGGGAGCTATGTTCCCCAAGAAGCTGAAAAACCAAAGCGACAGTATAAGACTACAGAAGCCAATGCAAAGATTCCTGGAAGATTCTATGCTAGGGACTTCAAGTACTTCTGCCGCCCTCACCATCTGTGGACGAAAAAGGACAATGTATGGACAAAAAGGGTACTTGATGAAGCCATGTAGTTAAAACTGATTATAAAACCTTTGAAGAGTGGGAAAAAGATGACACGGTCATACGAGGTGATATCTACTATGAACATAATCTTGAGAGACACGCACCTATGCTTGAAATTGGTTATCCTAGCCATTATAGATTGTACACACTAGCAGTTCAAGAACTATTGACAATCCAAGCACGACGTTGGACATTCAATGTTTCTGCCGGATCACATATGGAACATCACCCCGATCTACATAAGGCTTACACAGCTTCTGAGAATGAGAGTTACGATAGAGATGATTTTCCCACACATACAATAAGGGATGAAGCAAGGATTCCTGGTAAGTTTTTTTTCAAGGATTTTAAGTACTACAGCAGACATGGTCCCTACTAATCTTATAACTCTTTTTCTACTCTGAATATATAATGGCGAAGGAGCTTGACTTTACCTTCCAGCTAATTCTTGTGGCTGCTTTAGGAGCCTTTCTCTTCTACCTCTATCAGAACAACTTTGCACGTTCTAGCAACTTCTTCCCCAACTCGGGAGAGCTAGTGACTGAGAACTTCGAGTGCCCCTCAGAGTTTACTCTTCTTCCTAAGAACGACCAGGTTTATCACCCTGTTGAAGGTGCACTTCCAGCAGATGAGGCTGATATGTGGGCACAAGCTAACCCTACCGGTGAAGGTGCTCTCAAAGCTAAGAACTTCCTCGACAGCGGATACATGGCATCCCAGATCGAGACTATCGGACAGAACCGCGTGACCATGAACACCGGTCTGCGCTCCGAACCGATTGTTCCACAGTACCGGCGTTCTGTTTGGCGCCCTGATCTTTTCAAACCTGATGATATTGAACATCGGATCCTCGATGGCAAAACTTGTTAATTAAACAATTATTTATTCAAATAGAATCTATATGAGTAAACTATCTTATTGGAACAATCAATTAAATAAGATCAAAGAACCTCCTAAAGATAAACAGGTGTGGTACCCTCACGATGAACCACATAAGCTTGCGGTTGTACTGATTGAATTTAGAAAGCATAATCTGATTGGTCCGGTTTTACGTAACAATGCACATATCTATGGTGGTACAGATGTATCTTTAGTGATCATGCATGGTAAAAAGAATAAAGAGTACATTGAAAACCAAATTAAAGGTTGGTCAAATGTGCATTACATTGAGCTCCCCTACGATAATATAGATCGTTTTGAATACAGTACAGTTTTAACAAAACCTTCCTTTTGGAGGAACTTTAAAAGCGAATATACTTTGATTATACAGACCGACACCGTAACACTACGGAAGATACCTAATAACCTATACAACTATTCTTACGTAGGTGCACCTTGGCCTAAACTTAAACCAAAAAGGTCACACTCAAGAATAGGTAATGGTGGCTATTCACTAAGGAAAGTAAAAGATATGATTAAAATATGTGAAGAACATCCATTTGATCGATCTAAAGATAATGCAGAAGACGTTTTCTTTAGTAAGTATCTCCCACTTAATAAATTACCTACAGCAGCCACTGCCAAAACTTTCGCTGTTGAATGTTGTCCATTCCCCACACCATGTGGTAGTCATCAAGGATGGAAGTTTGGTACTAACTTTGACCAACTTAAAGTTATGTTACAACCTCAAAAGAGATTCCATTAAGTAAATATTTAACAAAAGAAAATAACTCAACAGATATAATGACCTTCTATCATGTAGAAGAGGATGAGATCTTCGAAAGGTATTACAATATTAATGTTATTAAAGCCAAAGATAATAAAGTTGCTATCATCTTTGACAATACGAATATCGTCTATCAGGGAGATTATATGGAAGGTGGAGTAGAATTCATCTATGAAAATATACCCTACAAGTTAGAGATACACACCAAAGCAGCATGTCTCTATAATAATATAACACCGGAATCAAACTATGTTCTTCGATTCTTCGGTAAGCTAAAAGGTGGAACATCGTGTACAAAAAAATACTTTACTGATAACAAGTGATGTAGCTTGTTTAGTCAGACTTCTGCAAAACAGCGTACCGGTTAATACTAGTGTAAGCCTGTTCAGCCTCGGAAAGATTATTGCTATTAGCAAACCCTTCTAACTTAACACTGAAATGTTCTGTTTCAACAAGGTTGTATCCCATCTTCTCAAAGTGTTTAATAACTGCATCAAAGTTCAGAAGGAACTCTTTATGTTTTAGTCCGATTTTCTCAATATAAACATCGATCTCTTGACCATACTTTGTCATGCGATTACCACTGTACAGTTTATCGATACTGGCAACCCTCTTTCCATTCTTCTCAAAGACTACTTCGCTCTTCCCCTTCAATAAATCAAAGACAGTCTTTCCATCCAGACTAGTAAAGATGAAGTATCCACCGGGTTTCAAGAATCGATCAACAATCTTAGTAATATTCTTCAAAGCCTTTAGATTGCCCATAAAGTAGTGGAATGCAAACTGACAGCTAACAATATCCATCTGGGTGTCACCAATAACTCCTGCAATCTCATCACCAACCGGTTGATTCAGATCAACCTTTAAAAAGTCGAGCTGAGCGTTACTCTTAAACTTCTTCAAAATGCTAATGGAACGTCTTTCAGCCTCCTTGAGTGCCTGTCCATCTTGATCAGTTATCACAATACGAGCTGCACCCTGACTGATGGCTTTATCAATGTCACCACCACGTCCACCAGCGATCTCCAAGATCTTATCACCTGGCTTTACATACTGCTTATAAAGTTCACGCTTGACATGATTGTTAAACTTGTACATATACTTGGCAAGTTCACCAGTCTTTTTATTAATGTTGCGAGTTGTCTTATAATACTTTTCAGGCAGAGGTTCATCACCAAAGATAAGCGCCTCTGTAACAGGTTCGTGGATAAGCTCCCAGTTCTTCATAGCTGCATTCCAACCGTTTGGACCGGGTACAAACTCTCCGCGCTGTAGACCTTTAAAGTAGTCTTCAGTCTTATCCTTCCGAAACCGATATGGAATCCAAGGGTTCTTCTTCTTGGGATCGTAGGCAAACTCAACGACCATATTGTCAAGAATAGGAACCATTGGAGCAACACCCTCAGCAATGTAAAGCTTGTCCCCTTTGAAGTTAGAGAACTTACCCATGTTGTTGTTGTACTTGTTCAGGTCGACTTCGGAAACCTTCACCTTCGCGTAGAAAGGCTTGGTGTCTCCACCAGGTGCAAAAGGAAAAGGAAAGAACTTCGGTAACCTGCGTGGATTTAATCCAAAAGTCTTTGCCGCAATCTCTGTTAATTTCCTGTTTCTCATGAAGTATTTCTTCCATTGATAAACTCCGATCAGGAAGAAAAGCTGTACAACCTTGTAAAGACCGTCCTTATTAACAACTAGGTTGTCGTCCGGTTCACGGATCAACAGATCGATCGTTAGATCCTTCGGTGGTTTCCACTTGTAAGTAACCTTGTTAAAGTATGGTTCATTCATTGGTGTATAAATGAGTCCATCGACATAGTAGTCGTACTTCTTCTTATAGATCTTCTTTGACGCCGCAAAGATGTTAGGTACAGCGATGCCTTCACCGAAATGATCACCGTCAAAGTAAAACTCCTTGATACGAACACTCTTAGCGGGTTTCCACCCCTTACTGAAGTTCTCTTCTAAAAGTTCGTATCGTTCGGGAAGTAGCTTGTCAGTGACGTTTTCGCAGTTTAAAATCAGAAGATCGAAGAGGAGATAGCGATCGTGCTCCTCCAGATACTCTGCATCGATAAGACTCACACGACCGTTCTTACCGCTATACTTTAGCTTGCTAGGCCGTAAACCGGTGCTAGGAATTTCGTAAACGTTGCCCGTCTGATCGATATAGAGCAGCATTCGCAGACCGTCAGCCTTCTCAGTAACAGCGTAATCGGTGCTAATTCGGTGAACGTCATCCAAACTCAGAGAGACTACCTGGTTCATCAAATGACGTGGACTCTTGGCAGGTCTCTTTAGAATGCTTTGAATGGTCATCATTGGTGACCTCTGAACGTTCTCTGTCACAATCTTTCCGATGTTCTCGATGTCAGCTTCAAGCTTCTTCATGTTACTGTTGCCAGTACCAACGTACTCGACTTCAACTTCGTACTGCCATTCATTTTCAGGAACGCCTTTCTTTAGCTGTTTCGTCAGAATATTCTTTACAGACATCATATCTGGAAGAGCCACCTGATGAACCTTTGTGAAGTCAAAACGCCAGCCAGGGAACTGACTAGATGTTTTGGAAACACGTTCGCGATAACGGTAGAACTTAGTTTCCTTGAGGACGTTGGCGTCAAGTTCTGCCGGGATTTCTAGAGCGAGTGAGATGCGCATTCCAATCTCGTTGTTAGTAATAGCTTTGAGACGTTTCTTCTCGATGACGACAGGGGTGCTAGGTCTGTTATTTGCACCTAGCGTCAGTTCAACCCGTTTTTTATACCGTGTAAATGTCAGGGATCGTTCAGAGGTTTCCTCAGTATCAAAGATATCCAACCCTAGAAGGGTTTCAAAGTTCTCCTTGGTGAGGTCCATCTTACCAAAACCGTCAAAGATCCTTAGCTCAAGTTCAGGGTGTTTACCCTCACTGGCTACCTTTTTGTATAGTGTTAATATTTCAGCACTCATAGCCTATATTTAAGTAGGACAATTAAACGTCTAGGCCCCGGACTCTCGGCGAATCACTTTTTCGGGCCCGAAAAACGGGATTCAGAGCCTCATTTATAACTTCTCCATCGCCAGCGGAGGGAAGAAACCTTGTTTCAAGCTACACAGCGCAGCTGTTTCGCTGACAGCATGTCTCTTAAGCGGAACTCATGGTACGCTGGAGGTTCTCAACTGGGGCAATCCGCTCAACATCGAACTGCATGCACTTAGATATACACCAGCCAATGAAATGAACCAGGGTGAGAATCCATAAGGTCGCCACCCAAACCCTTCCGTACGTTACCAGGCTATGACTGCATGGTGAAGTGATACTATCGTCGAACAGCCACGCGGTGCCTAAAACTGTACCTGCCGCGCCTATCACTTGGATTGTCGGAAAAAATGCTGTTTTGTCAAGGTCGATGCTCTGAAACACGGCCAAAACCTCTACCGATATCACAAAGATACCGAAACCCCCAGATAACATCATCCAGACCTTCGGTCTCCAATCGTCACAGTCGTATTCGGAACCTACGTAGATAAGCATACAGTAGTGAGTAATCATGCCGAGTAGAAGGATAACAGCAGCTGAAACGAACCCCTGCCATCTTTTCTTTCTGAGATCGCACTTATACTTACGCCCATAAAAGGTAAACTCAACGAAAGGGGTGTGCATCTCTTCTGCTGCCGACATCCTTTATTGAATCAATTACCGTTCTTATTGTATCTGTTAATTCAGATTCACTTTTAAGCGATAAAATTGACGCCGTGTTGGGAATATAACACTCGATGATCTTCACTCTTTTGGGTTCTTCTGTGGTGTACGAAAAGATGAATGACTCTGAAAGTTATAAAATTGATGATTTTGTGATCAGATAATACAAACACTTATCTACCACAAAAATGGCAAGCTCTCCACGTAGTGCAGCTCCATACGCTTTGAAAAAGAAGTACAACGAAGAACTCATGAAACGTTTCGATGAGTTGTTTGTAACCTGTAGGCAAAAAGTCCAGGTAAAAGGAAGTGGTGAGCAACTTTGTTTGCTTGACCCAGAAGGTGCAAAGCAAATGAAGCTTACCGGAAACACGATTAAGAAGTGCCCTATTGGGTATCTTGTAGAAGCAGATACGCTTTGGAGAGGAGTGTATAGTCCTGAATTGGAAGAGGGTCTGAGTGATTATCACCGTGGATACTGGTTCAAAGAACGTTCCATGATTCTTAGGGATTACACCCCATCAGAAGGTCCAGGTCTAATTTCCCTCAATCACACGCTCATTCTCTGTGATATGAATGTTGGACTACACATTACCAAGATGGGGTTCGCCCGTGCGCATGGCATTGTTCTCACAGAGGATGAAGCCCTGGGTGGTGTTGGTTGGTACAATGTATCCTCAAGTTATAAAATTGATCCTGTAAAGTAAAATAGTCAAAATGGATACTATTAGTTAAAATGGCTTCTGAACCGACTGCATCTCTTCCTTCTATTCGGATGGAACAGATGAAGCGCGAATACGGTCGCATGCTTACCAAACGGTTTGCCGAATTGACTAAAAGCTGTCAAAAGGCTGCTGAATCAAAAGCCCCTGTCGTTAACTGTCTACTTGACAAGAAAGGGATCGATGAGTTGTCGGCTGCTGGGTACCGGGTGAAGAAAGAGATTCATGTTCCACGATGGATTCACAACATCACCTACCCACATACAAAGGGGCCTGTGCAAGCACGTGATCTCTGGTGGAATAAGTATTATGAGCTTACATTGGGTGATCACTGTATCTTTCACATGTGGCCAAGCAATATGGAACTAAAGTCATCTAACCAAGGTAAGTCTAACCAACTACGCGATGGAAAGATCGTGGTAGACCTTACTAGAAACGAAACTGTTCGCGACGCAGCTTGGTATCGAGTTATGCGTGCAGAAGCCACCTTGCGTGATCTGGCTTTGTCTCAAATAGTGCAGTAAATTCTCATTTTATCTTATAAATTCTCATTTTATCTTATAAATTCTCATTTTATAATACCTTTATCTTATAAATTCTCATTTTATAATATAACCAACCATGTTCAGACTATGTCCCAAAGTTCTAGTCGGATCAGATTCAACTGCCGTGGAGGGTCTTGGCCCCGTCGGTCTCGTTCAGAAAGGTAACGCTTACTTTCTCGCACTTAGCACCCCCGACTCTGGTATGTACGAGTTCGATGGTGAGGATATCACTGGTCCCGCTGTTCTGCGTTTAAATCCCTGTGGTGAGCTCGTTTGGGCTGCTCAAGCCACCGGTATGACTTTGGCTGGATCTAGCGCTGCCGCACTTGCCGCCGACAGGTGTTTTAACTCCTACCTGACAGGTCTTCATAATGCCGACATCACTTTTGGGAGTGATACTCTAACCGGACAGGGTGCCTACGTTACTCGTGTCAATAAGGATGGTGAGTTTGTTTGGGCCATTCCTGTTACTAGCACAGCTCCTGCATCCCTCGTTGTCTTCGGTATCGCCGAAAGTCAGGGAGAGGTTTTCATCTCCGGTTCATTCGCAACTGATCTCACTATTGATGGAACGACTATTACTGCTACCTCTAGCAACGACAGCTTCATGGCTAGCCTTTCTAAGGAGGATGGGTCTCTCAACTGGTTGCAGCAGGCTGACGGCGGAGGATTCGATTTCTCTGTTGATATATCCTCTAACAAGCGTTGTACATTTAGCGTGGGTGGATTCGATGAGACTATTACTTTCGGTGATACCAGTCTGGTTTCCAAGTCTCCTGAACTTTTCGTTGGCCCTGTCGCTTTCAGTACCACTTACGTTGCTAAGACTGGATGCAGCGGTGGAAACTGGGTTTGGGCTCGTGCTATTCAACGTGATACCGTTGAAGACATTACCTACGGTACAACTCATGACTCTGACCAATGCTCTAACACTTACATCGGTAGTTTCTACGCCGGTAAGATTATCTTCAATAACAAACTTTGTCTTAACGGTCCTGACTATGATACTGTAACTGTCGGAACCAACCCAATCGTATCCAGCAAAACCGCTTTTGTATCCAAGATGGACAGGAAGGGATGTTACAAGTGGCTTAACAACATTGTTTTCTGTGGTGATGAGTCTCCTTTTCTCCACTCTAACGATACTAATGCTATTGAGTTCCGTAGCTTCTACACTACCGTTGATGCCGCAGGAAATGTGCACGCTACCGCTGTTGCACGCAGTCTTAACGGACGTCTTGTAATCTGCCGTCGTGCGCCGTGTGAAGATAAATGTATTGTTTACTCTAACAGCTTTAAGAAAACTGGTACAGTTCTTCTCTACATCTCTTTCGACCCCGAAGGTCATGTTGATAGCGTTCGTGTTATGGATGTCAGCGATAATGCTGTTAATATTTACCCTACAGCTACCGATTGTTCAGTTTCATTCACCGGGAAGATGGAAGCTCCTGGCGTCACCTTCGGCAATAAGTCCGTTGAAACCGATACTAACGACTTCTTCTTCCTCCGTACTTGCAAGAAAGTATGCTGTTAATAATGATGATTGATATCACGGATACCCGTTAAACTATGGGATCCATTACGTGTATCTATGTTCGTTTCACTCAATTGATCTTGTAATTCTATAATCTCTAAAGTAAAGTTCCAATCAGTTCTGATATTAGCCAACTGTCCATGACGGTCGACTAACTGCACTGTGAACTCACTAAGCTGTCGTAGGGGTCGGTCGTAAAACTTAAGAATACTTGTTGAGAAGAAGAGACTTCTATTTGGCTGTGTATCGTTGAGCCTAATCTTAGCGAAAAGATTACGAACACTTCGATCATTAAAATCACGCACCGGTTCAATAAAGTAACCAATATTGCTATTACTATCTTGAACATTTAGACTTTTAGTCTTAACCATATTACCTCCAGTTTCATCAGTTGTGTAACCCGGAACAATTAATTTCATCAAGACATAAGGTTCGGATCTCAAGACATAATCACCAACGCTGTTACGCTCCCAAGAAATAAGTCGAGCAGGAATCTGACCATCCGGACCACCGTTGTTCTGAATAAATGCAAATTCATCATTATTCTGCGCTGGCCATCCTAACGATTCAAGAATACTTACCTCTCTTGGCATACAAACACCGTTAAAATTACAACTGTTTGCTGCTGGATCGGGTACTACATTAAACTTAAATGGAAGTGCACAACCACCTTGAGGGATTAGGTAGTTACTCACATCGCTTTCATTGTTTAACAGGTTAGATGTGTTAAGAGTAGTAAAAGGAGTTGCAAAGTCGGCAGCATTTGCGACTAAAGCATTAAGAAAAGGTGCCAACGAAGGAGATAACAAAACTGTTTGGGAATATGCCGCCATTAAATCGCTACCTGCACTGTTCTTAGGTACAAACTTATAACGACTGAAGGTTTTAGTCCCGATTGTGATCTCATCACAGAACTCGTAGTAGGGAAAGTCAGTAATGTCTGTACTAATGTATCTGTCCCAGTATTCAACATAGTTAATCAGTTGTTCAGAAATACCACCAATCGTAGGGAGATGAGTAAGTACTACAGGAAGTAGAGAAACCAAACTAAGGTCACCAATAACACCAGCGTCACCCTTCCATAGATGAGGAGCACCATTATCTGGAATAGTGAGATAGAAAGCGTTAGGATCAGCCGCACAAGATCCACCGAATGGCCTTAAAACATCGTCGTCGGTTGTTAGAAAGGTTTGAATGAGAACTGGATCCTGAATGTTAATGCGGTTGACAAACTCTACTTCGTGTGTACTAACATTTATATCTACATGGAAGGAATGAACTACGTCTTCAAGATCAGCAAGACCGGTATCACACATAGTGTGAAGAATGACGTTCATGTAGTCCATTAATGCTTTCCGAATCTCATTAACTGTATAGAAACCAATAGGGATACAAGCCTTGAAGCACACCTTCTCGGATGCAAAGAATGTACTCGGTAGCTGATCGTTAGTAAGAGTAGGGACAAGACTGCCATCTGGTTCAACATCACACTCACGTGGATATGTCCATTGAATACAGTTGTTATACTGATTGACAGGGGGTGTTGTGTTGTCAATATCAACACTAGTAAGCTCAATCGACTCAAGGTATTCAAACTGTTTACCAAGACCGATAGTAAAATTATTGGGAAATGGGTATTTGGTTGTATCCCTATCACGACTGTCAATTAAAACAGTAGTATTAATCTGCTTAGTAAACCGATTGTTTGAAAATGATCTTAACTCTTTATGAACATAAGGATCATAATTATTCGGATGTCTATTCTGGTAATGTGATGGATCATCATTATGTAACTGAATATTACGATGCTGAATATTCCTCTGCATATCCTGTAGGATTCGCGGATCTGTATCAACGGGAGACCAGGTAATAGCATTTGTTTCCAATAGGTCGTCGTCAGCCATATAATAAAAGTTTAACTTAAAAATAAAAGTTTAAACCAAACCATGAAACCTTTCTACTGATGAGACCTCTGCATAACATTGAATAACTTCTTAAAGTGAGGAACATCGTTGTTACGCATTCTATAACGACACTTACTACAAGGAATAACAAACACAAGTAAACGTCTGATTCTCTGCAACTCTTCAAGTGCTTTCTTATTATCGCTTCTTACAGCATCTTGCATTGCAATACGTAAAAAGTTTATGACGCGTCCATGTCTGTATTTATTTGGCAAATTGTATTCACTAATGGTTTTAGCACCGATTTTTCTATTAGTTTCGTTTTGCATCTTAAGAACCCATCTACTAAGACTTCTAGCGTCTTTAATTTGATTCAGTCTATGTTTCTTCAGATCTTGTGCATACCCCTCTCTACATACCTTACAGGGTAGAACCCATCGTAGCGCTCTAAATATCTTTTTATATTTCTCAAGCTCTTCCGGTTTAAAATTCTGACTTAACGAATGCATAAAATACCATCCATCAGCTCCCCACTCCTTTGGATTAACCATTTATATTATTCTTCTAGATTTTGTTCTTGTGTATTCCATCCCCTGTGAGTTTGTTCCAATTCTTGTGAGTAGTGTAGCTGCCAGCGCCTTATCAATACCCAGCTTAACTTTGCAACACGATAATGAAAACCCTCTCGTTCTTTGAATTTGATGCGTTTATGACCCATTCTGAACGCATAGATGCGATATTTTTGAATAATATCTCCGTATCTATTTCCTATGACCTCTTTGCGACCATTTTTTATAAGATAGCGCCGTAGTGCGTATTTATCAAGATCAAAACCGGTTTTCCCTTCTGGAATGATCTCAGGTGGTAGATACGGACTAGAAGATATGTCTAGGACACGACGTAACTCTGCATCGCGACTCAAACTTTTCTCAAGAGGTAAGGTAAAATCCAGAGATATTCGGTTCCAACGGCGGCAAACTAAACGCGCATTTTTTAAATCTACAATGTCAAGATAGGAGAAAATTTCCAGCAGTAGCTCCTCTGCTGTAATAGCATCTTCCATATAATTTCTACGCGCAATAAATATATGGGCAAGTTTGATAACGCCGTTGTAAAAATTTTTGGAAGCTACATAACTTATAATTGGATGACACCATTCAGAAAAGGTGCAATCAAGGGTGGATCAGGCACCGGTTTCTTCATTAGCAAAAGTGGACTAATTCTTACTGCTGCCCACGTAATCGAAGATGCAATTAACATCTACATCGAGATTCCGGAAGAGGGTCGTAAGAAATATAATGTTACATTGCTGGGACTAGCTCCACAGTTTGATATTGCCCTACTTAAAGTTAAGGGGTACAAGCCTAAACAGATACTTGCTCTAGGTGACTCAGACAAAGTTAAAATTGGAATGGAAACCATGGCCTATGGCTATCCACTGAAGCAGTACAATCTGATTGGAACTAAGGGTGTAGTTAGCGGTAGACATCTAAGTATGATTCAGATGGATACAACTATTAATCGTGGTAACTCAGGTGGTCCACTCTTGCACAAAGGAAAGGTGATCGGTATCAATGTGGCAGCAATGGTGGGTATTGGTATTGCTAACACTAACTATGCGGTTCCTATTAATCAGTTTAAGATGTTGCGTAAGAGACTAGAGGATACATCCAACAGTAAGCTAGTGCTACAGCCTTTCCTCGGTCTCAACTATCACAACTCTAATAAGGCAGCTTTGAAACTTGCAGAGAGTGGTTGTAAACAAGGGGTTATTGTTAACAAGGTGTTCAAGGGTAGTGGTATCGAGAAGACCGGTATTAAAGAGGGGGATGTACTCTGTGCAATTAACGGTAGTAAGATTGACGATCACGGGCTTCTTGACAAGGAGTGGTTAAACAGTAAGTATAATATTCTCGATTATAACTCTAGGCTTTCTCTTGATCAGAACTTGAAGATTAAGTTCTGGGATGGCAAGAAGATGCAGACCAAAACGTTTAAGTACATCCAGTACAATCTTCCAATTCGTCACATGTATCCGTTGCACGAAAAGCCTGATTACGAAGTGCTTGGAGGTATCGTCTTTATGGATCTAACTGCTAATCATATCCCTATCTTCAAGGACAATCTGGCAGGCTATCTCAGTCTCAATAAACGCGGTGATCCCAAAGTTATCTCAAGCTTTATCATTCCCGGTTCACAGGTAGATATTCTTGATGTTCTGAGATCGGGTGAGGTCATCGAGAAGATTAACGGTAAAAAAATCGGTACGGTTAAAGACTTGCGTCGTGAGGTTCTGAAGCCCATCGTTAAGAACGGTGATAAGTTTGTTGAGATCACTAACGGACTTGGAGAAAAGGTGGTTCTTTCCCTGAGAGATGCTGTTGTACAAGATATCGTTATGTCCGAATCTTTCCGATACCCACTCACACCGTTCCATCAGAAACTTGTAAAGAAAATATTATAACTTACTATCATTATTTACTCTTGTTAAATTTTATTTAAGAAAAGTAACGTAGTGTACGTTAAACGATCTCTCCAATCGCGTTGTAAGCCTGTGGAATTTTACCGGTAGTGTTTACTTTGGGTGGCCAGTTTTGGTTGTTGCGGTCTGCCCACCATTGTCCATCCTTGCCTCCTGACAGCCATGTTTTCATATCTTCTTCTGGAGTAAATTCGTGAGATGCGCAATCAGTCTTGAGCATATAGCGAGAGTCAGACTCGTAGAAGGAGTCAGAACGTCCCATGGGGGGAAGAGCACTCTTACGCACATACTTGCTCATATCGATACAGGGACACATATCTTTCTTCTTAGCAAACTGAGACATATCGGGACACGGAGGCACGCTGCTCTTGAGAACATACTTATCGATGTCGGGATGACGGGTGATGTCACAACCACCGCAGTCACCGGCTTCAATGTCAAAGATGTTGATAACAAAGTTATGACCACATCGAGGGCATTTGTGTTTAGGCTTCTTCTTCTTATGCCACCAGTGCCAGCTCCAATGTTTCTTTTCCTTGCGCCCAGGAGGTTCGATCGGAGTGTATCCCCAGCTGTACGCACCACTACTCCCGGCCTCAACCTGACCTTCGGTAGCAACCTTAAAGTTCTCAATGCCGCTAAGGCGACGGCCGATCATCGCAATCATCACTACAATTGCAAGTAGGATGAACAAGAAGTACATTATACATAGTTTGTAGATAAATTAGTGAGAAGCAAGCAATTCTATATCCTCGCCATCCCAGATCATTGTACATGGAATATTTTTAACTATTAGTGGATTATCTTGGTCATAAAACATGTAGTAGACGTGAATTTTATCACTTGGTGGGTGTTTTCTTATGTATCTTTTTAATTTAATCATTAGTTGTAGTCGTTCCTCTCTTTTTTTCTTTGACTTACCTTTTGGGTCTTTGTATGTATGAGGATTCCATCGAATTACTGCCATTGTTTTCCACAAATACCTTCTTCCTCATATATGTCTGAAATGCGTTTTTCATCACAACTATAATCCCTCCCAGAACGCAAATGTTGATGTTCATCACATTCATCTAATTCTACTAAATCAATTCCAATATAGAGTTTATCTGGTCGATATCTCTGACAGCCACCAAGTTGTTTCAGAGATGTATCTGAGCCTGCTAAATACTCTGTTCCTAAATTCTCATCAATATAATCACTCCAAATGTGCTCAATTCGTGAACTGCGACCAGTAACTTTTTTATAAAATGTTTTACATATCTTATGTATTCCCTGATTATCTTTGTATGAAATACTAGAATTTCTATTCTTTAAACAAAATGTGCACTGATATTTACCGATATCATGTCCATACATTTTATGTTTTTTAACATCAGCTGCAGTTTTTGCTCTATATGTACATCCATCAACGTCACATGGAAACCATTTAACATTTATATTATGTACTTGTGATTTATGCAATTTTAAAGAATATTTACGCTGACATTTATATGTGCAGTTCTCTATATCGCACTTAAACCATTGTACTTGTCCAATTTTATGCACTTCACGTTCATGACTTTGTAGAATGTATTTCAGTTTACATTTAAAATTACATTCTTCTATATTACAGTAAAACCATTCAACATCAATATTATGTACTAAAGTTTTATGTTTTTTAAGATGGTATTTCTTTTTACATTTATATTTACAATTGTTTATATTGCAATAGAACCATTCTACATTAATATTATGTACATTTTGCTTATGTACCTTGAGTGACCATTTACGCTTACACTTATAATTACAATCATTAATGTCACAACTAAACCACTTTACATTAATGTTGTGAATTTCTGCTTTATGCTGTTTTATATGTGCTTTATTTTTTGTTTTATAAGTACAGTTATCAATATCACATTCGAACATAATTATAGTTAAACTATATCTAAATATAATTTTAAGTTGACAGTTAATGAGTAGGACTGGTCCAACGTCGTGCTAGAGGTTTCCTAGTGGCTGGTGCGTCTAAATCACAATTGAAACATGGGATTCGGTCTTTACGTATAAAATTCTTCATGTCCGGATGTTCTTCAATCTCGAACAAGTCAATCTTACATTTATAATCTCTAGGTGTTTCAAAGTTCTTGCGGAACTTACGGCAGTACTCAGTGTTATAGAACTCACCCTCCGTATTCCAGCACGCACAACTTGGGTCTCGTCCAGCATTTTGGGTGCAATAGCTAGCAATGTTCCATTTGCAGTCGTCACTTAGATTCTGTTTGGAAAGGTCGCGCTGACTCCAATCAACGCTGCGACAAGCGCGAGAGCTACAGGGATTACCATCGTGCATAATGAAAGGACAGTTCCGGGCAGACTCCACCGGGTTGCCGTCATAAAGAAGGATGTCAGGGATCGGCTGAACGTTGGGGAAGTTCTCACGGAAAAGTTTGAGAGCGAGTTTACGATCGCGCCCATAAGAACGCTTTCCGAAATAGCCGAACTCCTTGTGATAGGGACTGTTCTTGTAGATATAAACATAGAACTCCCCGTCGCGCTTGAAAACAAGAGGTGTGCTCATATCTTTGTCGTAAGCTTTACGGGCCTCCTTATAATCTTTAATGCATGTCTTGCACTTCTTATCAAGATGTTTTAGTTCACCAGGCTGAATCTGACAGCTTAGAGTGTGACGCATAGTATCGGGCTTCTTATGATCAGGTTTATGGTACGGTTTGTCCTTTACAAACTGGTCCGGATACTGAGGACAACTCTTACCGTCAGATTGTTTACCATCTACGAACTGTCCCGGATACTTAGGACATTCTTTGACGTTAGGACTCCAGGTATCTGGATTGCTTCCTGGCATAGGCTTTGTATCAGGAGTATAGGTGTTCGGGTTACTACCGGGTACAAAAGGTTCAATAGAACCAGAGAAGACAGATAACGCGATAACCGCAAGTAGTAAGATTATAAAAGGCAAGTACCTCATCTTATATAATCATATGGTTTAAAAAATTAATAGTTTCTAATAAAGTTGGGTGTCCATCCACCACACGGATGTGGCTGATTAGTTAGTGAGATCGAAGGATCACCATTAGAGAAACAAACATAGTAGGCACCAGTTGTAGTAATAAACTTAACTGCTTCTGAAGAATTGGTTGTTGTTGATGGAGCCTTAATAGATACACCCGATGAGTTTACATTAGTTTCAGTACCAGTGGATTTTAATACATATACCTTGGACGGATTGTAATAGGTACCACTGTAACCATGCTGATTACGTGCTCTAAATTGTCCGCGTTGTGCATTGCCACCAGCTGCGTAGTTGATCTGTCCTGTTACAACCAGTGGTCCATTCGGATTTGATTGAGATGCAGCAATAGCGGGAAGTTTGTAATTGCTGCCTCCACCCCATGATAGAGTGCCATAAGGTGGGTTGGTTGACGAGGGGTTATTCCAGAGCACCCATTCGTAATTACCACTTACCTGAGGGGGTGTAGGCTTAGGTTTAGGCTTAGGCGGAGCAATCACGGCCGGCGTGACAGCAGGTACATCAGGAGTTGTAGGCCCAGGGATCCATTTACAGTGTTCCTTACCAAAGGTAGAGCACCAGTTGGGATCGTTGTGCCCCTGAATACAGGTGTCGTTGTACTGAGATGTAACACCAACGCAGCTACCAACATTGGTTCCGCTAATGATCTGTGAAGGATCAAGAGGACCAGTACTTGGAGCCTCTCCAGAACCACCAGTCCCAGGAGGGGGCGGGCCTACCGGATGAGAGCCAGGAGTAGGGCCAGGAGTAGGGCCAGGAGTAGGGCCAGGAGTAGGGCCAGGAGTAGGGCCAGGAGTAGGGCCAGGAGTAGGGCCAGGAGTAGGGCCAGGAGTAGGACCAGGAGTAGGTGCATGACCATGAGGAACCTTGTGTGTGCAGGATGGGCAGCTGTGGTGCTTAGCATAGTGAGAGGGATCAACATGAATACGGGGTTGCGAGAGATCAAAGATAGACAGCTTAGCAGTTCCGTGGCTACCGATAGTTAATTCTGCATGAGAACATTTAGAAACACCCTTGATCACAAATGGTCCACCAACAGTGGGAGGGCCACCAGTTGGGATATTCCATCTAAACTCATGACCTTTACCAACAAGATCGTAATGGCCACCATGTCCCTGAGGTCCAGGATATAGAATCACATGATAGCCTGAGATTGGTTTTCCATCCTGGCTGACTAAACTCAGAGGAACGTTGTGACTACTGTTAGAGAAACCTTCAGCCGCATAAGGGGCAAAAACCATACCGATTACTGCCAGTAACAAAATACCAAGCAACAGAAGCAAACGTCGCATTATATCTATTCTAATCAAAAAAGATGAAGAGTTGAATAAGTCTTTCAAATATATCTGCTAAGGTATAATGCGATACATCGTAGTGACTGGTGGTGTTATTTCTGGCCTTGGCAAAGGTATCACTGCGTCCTCCATCGCTTTCCTCATTAAGCATCGAGGCCATAGCGTTACCTCTATCAAGATAGATCCTTATCTTAATATCGATGCCGGTACGATGTCCCCTTATGAACATGGTGAGTGTTACGTTCTTGCAGACGGTGGAGAGACCGATCTAGATCTTGGGAATTACGAACGCTTCTTAGATATCGAACTTACCCGTGCGCATAACATCACTACTGGACAGGTGTACAAAGCAGTTCTTGATCGTGAACGGTCAGGTGAATATCTTGGTAAAACTGTTCAGATTGTTCCCCATCTCACGGATGAAATCAAAAAACGCATTAAAGAGGGAGCTGATATAGATGTTGGACACGGTCCTCCAGAATTCTGTGTAATCGAACTGGGTGGCACTATCGGCGATATGGAGACTGCACCCTTTGTCGAAGCTCTTAGACAGTTTGCTGCAGAAGAGGATCATGTATGCTTTGTACATGTTAGCCTTATCGTTGATAGCGGAGAACTCAAAACTAAACCCACTCAACATAGCGTCAGAACCCTTAGGTCACTCGGAATCATCCCAGATCTTCTTGTGGTTCGCTCCTCAGAGATTCCCGGACCCAATGTTCTAAAGAAGTTAGAGCTAGGTTGTCAGATTAAACAAGATCGTATCATTCATAACACTAACGTACTTCACATCCATTATGTTCCCGAACTTTTTAATAATCAGAACGTAGCTGAGAAAATTTTCAGTGCCTTGCGTTTTGAATTTTGGGAAGAACGATCAAACATTCTGCCTGAAGTTTATACTAATGTTTTGCGTCACTACAGATTATGCGGTCTTCCTCAGTTAGCGGTTGGTATTGCTGGAAAGTACGTTGGGTCGCAAGACACATATCTTTCACTGATTCGAGCTATAGAACATGCATCTTTGGAATGTGGTTGTCGTGTTAACATCTGTTGGATCGACACAGAGAACATGACGAGCGATTCGTTACAAGGATGTGATGTTATGATTATCCCCGGCGGTTTTGGATCGCGTGGGATTAACGGAAAGTTAGAGGTTGCACGCTGGTGTAGAATGCACGATGTACCGATCTTGGGCATCTGTCTAGGAATGCAGGTAATGGTAGTTGAGTATGCACGCTCTCTCGGATTTCGTCAGGCTAATAGTGCTGAGTGGGAACCGATCCCTAACGCTGAACCCCTAAACATAATCGATATCTTACCGGATCAACAGGAAGACGATATGGGTGGAACTATGCGTCTGGGTAACTATACCACTTGTCTTAACAATTCGAAGGTGAAACAATACTATGGGAATGTAGACACAATTGTAGAACGTCATCGTCATCGGTATGAATTTAACAGCCGACACCAATATATTATGAAGAATAGTGAGATGCGGGTCGCCGGTACAAGTGAGAACAGGAGACTCATTGAGATTGTTGAATTGAAAAATCATAAGTATTACGTTGGATGTCAGTTCCATCCTGAATATAGATCCAGGTTTAACCGGGCTCATCCTCTGTTCGTTAACCTGATCATGGCTGCATTGCCTCAGGACGAGTAACTTGAGAGAAATACTCTGACAGAGTGATTTCCATGATCTCGTTACTCTATTTTAATTAGAGTAACTCGAGATCTGCGTGGCGGCACCGTGAACCTTTTGCCAGGGACCGTTACAAGGACGGGCACACCTGTAGATTTCACCACCGGCGTTAACACCGTAAACGTATGCGTTGTCCATGGAAACGTAGCTAAGTAGTCCTTCGACATGCTTAGGGGCACCGAAGGTTCCGTCACCCTTGATGGTTCCCTTCATAATGTGGTCGCTTCCGTCAGCTGCAACAATCCAGTAAGTGGCAGGAAGATTACCAGTAGCATCAGCAACAGCGATAACCTTTGCGGTCAACTGTTGAGGCGCAATACTTCCAGGAACCTTTACCTTGGGAAGAAGCTTCCAGTTATTGCTACAAGGGTTAGGACAGTACCAAATGTTGTGATTATCACTATTAATGGTGTAAGTGTGCGCCTTGGTAACTACAACCTGAGATGCAGTGTTACCGATCTGTTCCCACTGGGGGTTAGTGGAAGTTACATCATCAACGGTCTTAGTACGCCAGATCTCTCCGTTATTATTTACGCCAACAATACGACTAGAATCAAAGTCGAGCTGGTTGAGACCACCGCTGACCTGTTCCCACTGACTCTTAGGATTGCACGGGCGCTTACATCGAAAGATCTTTCCGTCAGCAGAAGTCCCCATAACGTAATCGCCACCCACTGTTACATTCTTGAGACCTCCGCGAATCTTGTACCAGTGATCAAGGTCACCGGTGCCTTTGAAGGTATCACCAGCGCTGTTAACAACCCAGGTATTCATCGGGTTCCCAACGCAACCTTCCTGTTGCATAAATTTGTCGAGATCGATCACCTGATTGCTCTGGTCAGCCAGCTTAAGTTCCACAATCTCAAGAGCGCTCTCATCATCAAGTTGTCCGCTTCTGGTCAGAAGAAGGTTGCTGCAGGCATTAGTGGCAAGGAGTTCCGTTTCAGATAGCTGTGCCTTAATAGTCCAGACCTGATTGGCGACCTTTCCTGCGCCGTGAACGGTGATCGTACCGGTAGGGGGGTTAGGACTCCCAGGTGGCCCAGAGAAGTTAGTCTCTACCGGTGCGGGTGGCTCCATATGTACCAAAACCGTAGAACCGCTTCCGGGGATGGTGCTTCTGTTCTTCCGAATGTACGCACCGGTCATCCCGGGACTTGGGAAGTTCTCCATGAGCTCGAGAATGGGCTTATCGTTCCAGCTAAGTTGGAAGTTACAGACGCCGATAGCGAAACAAACGCCAATCACAAGCAGGGCTAACAGCAGATATTGGTTCCGCATTATATTCAGTTGCCATATAATTTTTAAGAGAACCGTGCCAACCGAGCTGCGCGAACATCTTCGATCGATATCTTCTGCTCTGGTGTTTCTTCTACAAGCCGCTGTCCATTCATCAACGAGACGTCTAACCAAAACTGCTGGGGTAGTTTAACTAGCGTTCCATACGCAAACGTTCGCTTATTTGATTTATTACCGTCACGTTTGGCACCACGGCGACCTCCATCTGCAGAAGTCATCAGACAGGAACCTGCGTAAGGACCGGTAGCTGCAACTGCTGCCTCAAATGTTGCCAGTTCACGATAGTTAACTAAGATCTTACCTCTGTTTATAATGGCAGCTTTCCCACGTGGACGTCGTCTAGTCCTAAACTTCGCTTGAATTGCATAAAACTTTGCACTCTCAGGCCTGGTTGAGTCTCCGGAACATGCGATAATATCGATTCCATAATCTTTACGACGTAGATTGAGATGCTCACAAACAGTTTGGGGCACATCTTGGAGCAACCAGGCATCATCGATACATCCGTACGGACCGGATAGATGCCCCGACAAGAGAATTCGACGACATAGCTCTTCAAAGAGATCACCTTTATCCTTGGAGTTGCGCGAAGCATCCGTTGCAGCCCTCAACCAGATATCAAGAGCTGATTCATACATACCAATGCACTTCCTTCCGCTTTGGACGTTGAAATATGCACGCTGTGTTACGCTTTCAAAAGTAGGTTTAGGGCCTTTTCGCATAGACATTTTACTTTGAGATAGAATAAGACTCTAAATTATGAACTAAGCTGCAGCTAGAAGCTCAGCCACAGCCTGGTTTCCCTCAGCAAGAGCGATATCGATGGGACGAATGCCGTCCCAATTACGACGATGTGGATCAATGTCCGGATGATCCAACAGCAGTTGAGTAAGTGTTTCAGAACGATCGTATGCAGCAAAATGTAGAGGGGTGCTGCCGGTATGCCACTCAGTTCTATTGACATTGATTCCAGGGTCTTTCAACAACTCGCGAACAACATCTTCATGTTCGCTATTCACAGCATGATGTAAAGCGGTATAACCACCATCTCTTTCGTTTACATTGTAGCTCACGTAAGAATCGTTAAACAGTAATCTTACAACCTCTGCATGTCCGTTTTTAGCAGCGAGTATTAGATGAGAAAGACGTTTAGTATATTCAAAAATGTCTAATTTAAGATGAGATACACGGTCTATGAGAGGGAGGTGTGTATATAGCTCAACAGCCCCTGCAAACCCCATCTCACAACATTTTCTGAAACCGTACTGGTAGAATCTTACAAATGGAAGAGACCTCTTCTTAAAGTAGGGGTCCTTTACTACTTCTGGGAAGATAGATCTTATGTGTTGTAGTTCCCAGTAGGTTAGAAATAGGAATATCTCCTGCTTTAGCTCTACTGGTAGTAAGTCCATCTTCACTCTAATCTGATTACAAGCTTAATAAAGGTTCAATTTTATGAATTTCGGTTCAATTTTATGAATTTCGGTTAGTAGTTCTGGAAGAGCATAGTGAGAAGGGCCTGGTAGGTACCAAATGCAAACTTGTGCTTCACAGCAGCGTTCTCATAGTCCTGATGAGCCTTCTCAACCTCCGTGCGCCACTTGTGGTCTTTGGCGTTGGTCGCAATTTTGAGGATAGTACGAAGCACAATGGGGTCTACGTGTGCATCATCAGTAGTATCGGCGTTAATGCCGAAAACGCTACGGTAGAGAACACACTTCAAAATCAGCATCTCAAAACGCCAAAACATGGACTTCTTGCGGAACTCTTCGATGACTTCAAGCAAACGTTCCTTGTTATACGTTGTGAGCATCATTTTGGGAGCATGTACTCAAAAATAAGCACTAGAACTAAGTTGGTGTCAATTTTTATGTTAATTCAGCTTAGACCTTTATTTGGGGTTTATATCAAGGCATAAGATGACAAGAAAGAGCGAAGCAGATATGACAATGACCGAGCTCTACCTAGAGTACAAACGAAAGTACACTAAGAAATTTGGACCTTACACGGCTGTACTGATGCAGGTAGGCTCCTTCTTTGAGCTTTACGAGATCGAGAACGACCTCAGCGAAGCCAACTCCATTGGGCGTCTCGCCGATATTATGGACATCCAGCTTACCATCAAAAAGTCCAATCGCAGCGACTGGAAACCGGAAGACGGTGCCAGCTATGCGAGTCCCTGGTTTGCCGGCTTCCCAGACTATAAGCTAGAAAAGTTTAAGAACATCCTTTTGGATGCCGGCTACCGTATTATCCTGATCGAACAGATGGCGGGCAACTACATTTACAACAAGCGTGGTCAGAAGAAGGAGAAGCGTGAGGTCACCAAGATTATCAGTCGGGGTACCGATCTCAACGTAGATCAGTGGGAACCAAACCACATCCTTTCTCTGTTTGTTGAAGAGTACAGCCATCAGAACAAGCCGGTCTACTCGATTGGCGCTGCCGTGATCGATCTCTCCACCGGTGAATCGGAGGTCACCGAGTTCAACTCCCAACAGGCCTCTATCTTCCCCGAAATCCATCGGATTATCAAGACTTATCCACCACGAGAGCTAGTTCTTAGCAGTAAGAGGATGAAAACGATGACAGAGACTCAGTTCCTGGAAGAGGGACATCTGGTGGATATTCCTAAGGTGTCAAAGTGGAACGCTATCGCCCCACAGCTTACTAAGAAGTCGTATCAGAACACCTTCCTGGGCAAGATCTTTAAGGATTGTGGTATGCTCAGTCCAGTTGAGTACCTGGATCTGGTTCAAGAGGATACTGCACTGATCGCCTATGTCCAGCTGATTGACTTCGGCTACGAGCATAGCAAACTATTAGTAGAGCAGATCGAAAAACCTAGGATCTATTCGGACCAGAAGACACTGATTCTGTACAATAATGCAGTTTCAGAACTGGATATCTATCATCGGGCTTCTAATAACTGTCTCTTTAGCATTCTGAAGAAGACCAGTACCGGGATGGGTGCACGACTCCTACAGGACCGTCTGCTAAATCCGGTAACCGACCGTATCGAACTAGAACACAGATACACTCTGATCGATCGCCTGCTAGACCTCACCAACATTAAAGATCTGGAGAAGTTTCTGGTGGAGATTATCGATCTAAAACGCTATCACCGTCGGCTCTACCTGAATCGTCTGCAACCTTTCGAGTTCGCTCGTCTCGACATCTCTTACCGGCAGGTGGTCGGGCTTCTGAACCGTGTCGTAGAAATTTTTGAGGACGATGAACTTAACTGGTTAGGTATCGATGGTGCAGAGACTGTGAAAGAGTTGATGACACTAATTGCCGATTACAGCGCGAGATTTGATCTGGAACAGATGCAGAAGTTTAAGATTGGGGACATCGAGGAGACGATCTTTCAGCCAGGAGTTTCACCAGAGATCGACGCGATGCAAGAGGAGCTGGTCAAGTGGAACACACTGCTAGAAGACTCGCGTGCAGAACTTACAGTTGCCCTGAACGACCCGAAGGGTGATGTTAAGTTGGAGCGAAAGGACAAGTACGGACATTTCCTGATGACAACCAAGGTTAGATACGACAAGATCAAGAAGACTGATACCTGGAAAAACGGTAAGTACCGCCTAGAGAAATATCCGGGTAACAATGTCAGAATTGTTAACGACGGTATCGTTACTGCCAGTGAACGTCTTGTTATTCTGAAAGAGCAGTTCCGCGAGGTTGGTCGTGAAGTCTATGTGGCAGAGCTGGAGAGGTTACACCTAACCTATCGCGAGTTTTTCGATAAGATTACTGGAATCGTTGCTAGAATCGATGTCACCAAGGCGAATTCTAAAACAGCCATAATGTACGGTTACTGTCGACCTGAACTTGGTACAGAAGACGGAAGTTACGTTGATTCCATGGAGCTAAGACACCCTATTGTGGAAAGGCTACTTAAGGACACAGAGTATATTCCTAACGACGTAAAGTTAGGCGGAACACTTCAGACGGAGTTGACTAGTGAGAGTGAAGAAGTGAAAGATGGAATGATCTTGTATGGGCTAAATGGCGGCGGTAAAACCGTATTGAGTAAGAGCTTAGCGGTTAATGTGATTATGGCACAGGCCGGTCTTTACGTTGCAGCGACGCGCTTTGTATTCGGACCGTATCATAAAGTTTTCACGAGGATTTCGAGTAAGGACAATATGTTCAATGGAGAATCTTCTTTCACGTTAGAGATGAAGGAACTCAGATCTATTTTGCAGTATGCTGATGGTAACTCTTTGGTGATCGGCGACGAGATCTGTAGGGGTACCGAGCATGTTTCAGCTATGGCGATTGTGATGGCTGCCATTCAACAGTTCTCTAAGACGCGTGTGCAGTTTATCTTTGCAACACATTTACACGAACTGACAACACTAGATCAGATGAAAGCTTTGAAGAATGTACAGATTGCACACCTACACGTTGATGTGCAGAACGATATTAAGTACTACCGAAAGCTTAACATTGGACCTGGACCAGGCCTTTATGGTGTAGAGGTGATGAAGCATTACATTAAGGACAATAGCTTTGTTGAGGAGGCGTTTAAGGTGCGGAATGTACTACTTAATGTCCCAGAGAAGTTGGTGCAACCTAAGGCCAGTAAGTATAATGCAGATCTGTTTGTTCACGACTGTGCTATCTGCGGTACAACATTTAAGGAAACACAGCTAGATGTACATCACATTAAGTTCCAATGCACATTTGATAACAACAAGATGCTAGGGCGTTTCCAGAAAGATGAGAAGAGCAACCTGGTGGTACTGTGTAAGGAACATCATCAAGACGTACATGCAGGTAAGATAGAGATTAAAGGCTGGTTGGAAACAAGCGATGGCGTAAAACTTTGGTATGAGAATGTTAAAGAGGAGAAGAAGACCAAAAAGAAGAAAGAGCCTGTTGGATCGAAGTACAGTAAGAAAGAGATGAAAAAGATTCTAGAGCTTAGGGAGACTAAACATATGACCCAAAAACTGGCCGTCCAAAAACTTAAAGAGGACGGCATAAAGATCAGCGTCTACGCTCTCCGCAAAATCTGGAAACAGCAAGCATAATTTGTTTTTGGTAGAACTTTTCTTATTTGATTTAGAAAGATGGTCTTTTATGATTTCATAAAGCGAATGGAGTAATGCGGCATCGACGTCTTTCGTACGACAGGTGGCTAAGTGAACACCAGGAGAAGTTGAAAAGCCTATTTCATAAAGTGTTATTGATGGTTGCTGATAAGCCTTTACTGGATAATGATGATGATGTGTTTGATAAGTTTTGCAAGTTTATGTATCGCAAGTCGAGTAAGCGCACTGCAGAGTTTTAAAGAGTAGTTTTAGTTTAGAAAGATGTTAATAAGAACCACTTATTAACATGAGTTTAACTAAAGATCAGATTGAAGAGGTTGAGGATCTCTTTCAGCTTGAGTATAGCGAGTTGATTCTAAATATTCATGCATTGCTTGAGGACGAATGTCAAGGACATAATCTTTATGAGAAGGGTCACCCATGGGATCTTAACGAGTTCTTTAAGGCCTATTCAACAGGTCTTATCAATATTGTTGAGAAGGTTGTCCAGCGAGATGAGTTTGAAAAGTTAAAGCAGCAGGATGCTGATGACTTTTATTAAGTTCCTTTTTTTCTCGCGTTTGAATATAATCGATAATGTCAAACTACCTTGACCCTCGTTTTGATCAGCATAGTTCCCTGCAGGAGGGTGGATCCAATGTTGTGGACTACCTTAGTGCCGAAGGTGTTCTCAACTACGGTAACACCGAAGGACTCAGCGCTCTGAACAAGCTCCTCCGTGGTGGCAGCAACAACAACAACGGCAACAACAACAGCAACAACAACAACAACGGCAACAACAACGGCAACAACAACAACAATAACAACAACGGCAACAACGGTCCTAACAACGCTGAGATTAAGGAGGAAGCTCATAATGCAGCCAAGGCTATTCAGAAGGCTATTAACTCTAACAAGAACAAGCTTGAGTTAACTGAGCGTCAAGTTAACGAGGTATCCCATGTCCTTGTCCATCTTCTTGAGGCCTGCCTCGGTCGCAAGTATGAGGCTGCCAAGCGCCGTGAGGTACATGCTGCTGCCAAGGACCACCTTGCCCGTCATCTCGCTGCTAAGGCTGGTGAGGAACGCAACGAGGCAGTAAAGGCTCTGCACGATTTCTTCAAGACTCAGAAGAACGCCGCCAACAAGCTTGGAAATGCTCTCAAGAACGCTGTGAAGGAAGGTAACGAGCAGACTGGTGGTGCCAAGAAGCGCAAGAAGGGAATTCGCGCACCCGGTTTCTTCAAGCAGATTACCAACACTATCTTTGGCAAGTCTAAGCGCACTCGCAAGCGCAAGGCCAGCTCCAAGAAGCGTAAGGTCTCCAAGAAGAAGAAGGCTTCCCGCAAGCGCAAGGTCTCCCGCAAGAGCAAGTCCAAGAAGAAGACCTCCCGCAAGCGCAAGGTTAGCCGTAAGCGCAAGGTTTCTAAGAAGAAGTCTTCCAAGAAGCGCAAGGTCAGCCGCAAGCGCAAGGTTTCCAAGAAGCGCAAGGTTTCCAAGAAGCGCAAGGTTTCCAAGAAGCGCAAGGTTTCTAAGAAGCGCAAGGCCTCCCGTAAGGGAAAGAAGAAGGCCTCTCGCAAGCGCCGTTAAAAAGACGCAAAGGAACGAAGTTCCGTAGCTAGGAAGCTGGCTTCGTCACTTCCGGACATGCTGTCAGCGAAACAGCTGTGCTGTGTAGCTTGAAACAAGGTTTCTTCCCTTTGGATCCCTCCGCTTACAAGGATACTAATTCTAGTTAATTTATAATATTGTTTACGTAAACTACATTATAAAAGGCGGTACATTATTTTTTGGTAAAACTTTTTCCTAAAAGTTTAGATTAGGTGGAATAGGTCAATGTGGCCGATGAACATGCGTCGGCAGCAAGACCTAGTGAGATGGACGTTATTCAGGGCCTCGTTGACCACATTGGCATCCTTCTCGATCTCCACGCCCTGGTATAGATTAGGATTCTTCTTGTAAATCTCCTGTAACTCTTCCAGGTACCTTTCCCAACGATCGGCAATTACCTTGCCACATGTAAAACAACGTACGGGAATAATCATTCTTACTACTTTATTATAAGTAATAAGAACAAATTTCTAAATCAGTTTTAGGAGGGTGCCGATCGGGCGATTTGAGCACCAGTGGCGGGGTTGAGGGTGCGGAAAAGACGGTGGGTGAGGCTACGAGTCTCGATATCCTTGGCATTCAAAACATTCTCAACGGCAGCGACATAATGGTCATGTGTACCGTCCTCTTCGTGTCGTTCGGCAATCTGGAACATCCGGTCTACGACGGCAATTTCGTCTTCTTTCCACATCTCATCCCAGGGCGCAGCGATCTCTTGGATTTCGATCTGATCGGGGCCTGTGAGGGCGCCTTCGAGGAGGGTGATGTAGTGTGAGATGGAGTGGGATACCAGATTAGAGTCGCTGATCTTGCTATAGACCTTCCGAAGCTTAGTGAGACCCTCGATAGCAGCCATAAAGATACGTCGTACAGGTTTACTATTTTCAGTACTATACCACCGAGTTACCGCATAGATTGGCTCGTATAGGTTATGGAGATCATCACGACCATCACCGTAGCTCCATCTAATGGTTCCCTGTAAGAGGGTTGGACTTTGAACCCAGACGGAGTTATTGTGGATACCGATCTTAGTGCCGACTGGCTTATACTTAAGGGTGGCTAGCCGTAAAACGGTGGTTAATGGATCCAGAACCTGCTTTTGTGTAGCCGCAGTACCCCCTTTCCTTAGATAGTTAAACCCTTCAGTAAGGCCGTACTTAAGGATAGATTCCATTCCTATATTACCCCATACTAAAGAACCGTCTAAATTAAAACGCTATTATAATAAAGATGATCAGAAAACTGTAGGTTGTCTTAAATGCGGTTAAAATGGGTTTTGAATATAAAATCATAGAGATATAAGCATAATGCGCCAGGAAAATTCTAAGATTGTCCAGCAGCTGATGATTCAGATCCGCGAGCTCCAGGAGCAGCACAACCGTCTTACCACCCGCGTCCTCCTTCTCCAGAATGAGCTGGTCAAGGTTAAGCGTCATACCGAGTATGTCGAGCCCCAGCTCACACAGGATGAGGTCCAGCGCCGTCAGGCCGCCATCCAGGAGTTTAAGCATGGAGTCCCCGGTGGCCAGCCCCAGGGTATGCCCCAGCAGCGCTCCCTCCGTACCATCGACAACTAAATCTTCAGTTAAGTACCTTTCTAGTTAAACTTTTTTACCTAAAGCTCAAGTATATACTTGAGCTATATGGACTGCGACACTATCCTTTATTACAGGGAGTCTTTAGTTAAGAACGCAAAGGTTTTCGATCTGCATGTACAGATTCTAAGGAATACACTGACTCGTAAGGTAATTCAGGCCTATCTTGAGGAGAAACAGGGATATCTAGCACATCATCAGAAAGCGCTTGAGCGTATCTACAAGAGCATGACAGACAAGGAGCGCAAAAAGTTCATCTGGCTCAAGCCTTTCATCGATAAAAGACCTGATAAGTTAGAAGCGGACATCACCCGACTCCTCAACGACAAAGATCTACGCAAGAAACTCAAGGCCTTCCTGGACTACGCAGTGAAAAAGATGGATTGTAAGTAAGAGCCTGGCTTTTTTAGAACATGTGTATATAGTAAGCTTGATGGAGTACAATAAGCTAAAGTTCCAGATTCAGAAGCAGAATGGACGTGTTATTAATGTGACTGAGAACCCTCGTAAGAGGTTTGAGATGTTTAAGGATGGTGATCAGTGTCTAGAGTCCTATCAGAGCCGCCTGGTCTACGGGATTGTGGAGGCTGGTCCTCTAAGCAATGCCTTCTTCAGCAAGGATAACATCCAGCGCATCCAAAATTTGCTCAGATATCGTGTCTGGAAGGATACTAACGGTAAGTTTGTGATCGATGAGCAGTCTGAGACTGAGCTTGTGGTGATTATGCGCGCCATCTACCTTCAAAACGCCCGTAACGACCCGACTGAGAGCATTGCTGAGCAGATTAGGATCCTAAACCACATCGTGGGTAACTACTCTGTGCCTAACATCATCAGTAAGGCCAAGCAATATATCGGTTACATCCAGGATGTTGAAAAGAACCCCGTCCCGATCCCGCATCCTCGCAACGTCTCCAGTGCTGGTACACGTGTCCTCCGGTCCGTCACATCTACATTCTAAACATAAAATCCTCATTATCTACCCTAAATCTTTAAAATAAGTGTTATTTTAAGAATTTAAGCATTGACACAACCCACTTTTAGATATCGTGTCAATGCTTATATTAGTGCATTGATAGAGCCGGATCTATAAAACCGGTGTTTTCAGAAACTTTTTCTGGCAACAGGCTTTAAAACAAAAACAAGATCGGTCTCTTGAACTCATGGGTCTAGAGTGACGCCCCTCCCCCTGGGGTAAGATGTAAGTATGCTTTTCATCTACAGAACATGAAGTATAATTGGTTAGTTTCATTTAATAAATAGTATTAATCATAGCCTAGTAAACTCTGTAATACTTTCCTGAAAATTTACGAAAACTATTTCGCAAAAACAGTACATATTTTTCAGAAATAGATTTTCACGTTTTTACAAGATTATTGAGCATAACGTTATACTAACACACATACCTATTATATTTTAATGGACACAAAATGAAGTATGACTCTTCAGAAATATGAAGTAATGTGGAGTCATATGAAGTAACTCCGAGCTTAAAGTGACCTATATATTCTTATATTTGAAATAGTACCTAAGATCTTAAATTCCAGACTTAAAATTGATTCAGAATTTTTGAGGGAGGAAATATCTACTAAGTATCATGAACATTTCTTTTCCGGGGTATATCTACTGTTTTACGCATCCCCTCTATACCCAACTTGGGGACAATCTTTTTAAACTTGGTTGCTCAGAAAATGTCGAGGAACGTGCTAATAGTGCTAAAACGTTTATGATTGAGAAGATGACTTGTCTTTACAAGGAGAAAGTTAAACATAAATTCGAAGCTGAATCAATAT
>Ga0180438_10001483_pt1 | contig 41674 bp, 49 predicted proteins | sample SS_ome_12_FD_132455 | JGI IMG/M metagenome (GOLD analysis project Ga0180438, IMG submission 132455) | Hypersaline lake sediment archaeal communities from the Salton Sea, California, USA - SS_3_D_2 metaG | ecosystem: Environmental > Aquatic > Non-marine Saline and Alkaline > Hypersaline >...
CGGGTCGGTAACAGCAGGTTGGACCGATACTGTCTTCAAGATAATCCACTTAACGGCTGAAAACGACAACATAGTGGTTGACGACGTAGTTGTACAGATTACTCATGCGGTAGACAACATAACCGAATACGTGTTGGGCGATCTACGTTGGACCGCAGGTTGCAGGGCTTTCCAGCGGATGGGGGATGAGGCTTCGGTTGATGTGGTGGTAGACAATCAAGATAAGCGGTTTTCCCCGGAGCTAACTACGGGTCCGTATTACGGAAAGCTAACACCGAATATCCCGGTTTCCATACGCTTTGGCAGAAGCGGAAATGGTGCTGTCGGGGAATATTATAATAACTACCTGGGAGGCTGGTATCTTGTGGGGTACCCAGTTCTAACTCGTGTAGACAATACTATAGATTTTTCCTGGGGATCCGGTTCCCCTGACGCCAGCATTGACTCCGACAATTTTGAGGTACGTTGGACAGGGTTTATAACGCCAGATTACTCCGAAGAGTATACCTTCTATGTTAACGTGTCTATGGCGTGTAGGTTGTATATCGGCGATGTGTTGGTGGTTGATAACTGGTCTTCACCGAACTCAACTGCCAGCGAGGAAACTGGCACTATACACTTGATTGCCGATGTAGCTTACCCCTTCAAGTTAGAATACTACGACACGACCAGTACTGACGCTACCTGCGAGCTTAGGTGGTCTTCTGCTAGCGAAGCAAAGGCAGTTATACCGAACGGTTCTTTAACCCCTGGCGATTACGATATGTGGCAAGGGTACATGAACGACATAGTTCCTGAACCTTTGCTATACGGACGTAGAACTTCAACCATCAAATGTATCGGTCGTAAAGAACAGCTTCAGCGCTCTTACGTTCTTCGACCGTATCGTGTGGGGTATAGTGTTAATCAATTACTGGATGACCTACTAACTGCCTTGTTCCCAGGGTATGACGAAGGTGGAATACGATACGCATTCGAAACTAATGTTGGGCATTGCTACGACAATTTTATGGTGGAGTTGAGCAGGCGACCAGAGGCGCTATATGTGCTGCGAACTTTGATTGACCTGGAGTGGGGAAAACTCTTCTGGGGAAAAGGCAGGTGGGAGTTCTGGCCTAGATATTTCCTGTATAATCGCAGCACAACCGAAGACCTGGATGTGCAGGACACTATGGCAGATCTAGAATACACAACCGGACAACAGGACATAGTTAACGAAGCCCTTGTTACCGTCTATCCCAGAGTTGCTGACACAGACGTTACTGAAATGTTTAGGATGGATACAGGCAATGAGCCTATGGTTTTTCCGTATGGTGAATATAAGACCTATACGCTCTTTCTAATGGACGGTTTCCAAGGTGGCTTGTCCGGTCCTGTTTGTGTTGTTGATGGGGGACTTAGTATAGACTCTTACGTAGTTGATTCTTTGGGGTACCATCCTAGCGGTTCTATGTACCAATCTTTTGAGGATCGTGGGCAATATGCAGAGTGGACCATAGGCAATTTCCTATATGATTACTATGCTTACACTGAGCTTCTTTTGGACGGACCAGCTTTACGAGTAACAGGTGCGATCACCCATATAGAGCAAGATGACGATAGTATTACTGCCTATGGACTGCGACCGTTTGATGTTGACCTTCCACTAGGCGATCGTGAGGGTCAAGCTAGTGGTCTAGCTGAGTGGTTAGTAGGCAGGTTTTCCGAACCATCACCACGAGTGGAAACAGTTTCCTTTCGGACTGAGAGCGACGGTACAGAAAACGCAGATCAGCTAGACTACGGTATCGGAAATACCCTCCGACTGCGGGATACCCAAACAGCTCACGACAGGGATTATATGATTGTGGGCGAAACCCATCTAGTGAACATCCAGGACCAGAGTCATGAAACCACCTGGAATCTGGAACCTATTGACGATCTTCGTGGGGTATTTGTACTTGACGACACAACTTATGGCACACTAGATAACGATAATAGACTGGGGTTCTAAAATGGCATGGACAGCTCCAAGAACATGGGCGGCTGATGAGGTAGTAACGGCTGCGCTAATGAACACTCACATTCGGGATAATATTTCCTATTTGATCGGGCAGTTTCCCCAACGTGCTACTATGTGGCACGAGGAAGCTACGGTAACAGTTGGGAATCCCATAGTAGCAACTGTATCTACTGGAATGCTGTATAATGGTCTATGGGTACAAACTGCTGCGGCAGACGGAGATACTTTTACGAATACTTGTATGCTTGACAGTGGCACATATACTCTTTATGTGCTAGGCAATACTCGCAATGTTTGCGGAATGGTTGATTGGTACGTGAACAACGTGTTGGAGGGGTCTGGTCAAGATTGGTATAGCGCGGCGTCTTCTCCCAACGTGGTTAAAACAGTGGGGAGCATAGTGATTGCCACTCCTGGGCGATACGTGGTTAAGGGGGTCGTTAACGGGAAAAATGGCTCCAGCACTGATTATCAACTTCGGTTAGTTAAATACTGGCTGAAACAAGCCACAGACACCTAGCAAAGAGCAGATACATAAGGAGGAAGGCATGAGAGTATGTCTGTTTGCTTTACTTGTAGCGATTGTTGTGGGGTTGTTCGGACCGCCACCTGCAGAAGCTAGCAAGGCTTTTGCCAATCCGATTTTTAGTCACTGCCGAGTCCCTGGGAAAGTTGGGGCATTTGTCCTGGAAGTTAAGAACATACCTATCGGGGATGCAATTCCCGGACGCTTTGGTTTTACCACCTACGCCAACCCACAGCTAATTGACTTGGGATTGGTTGGGGCTTACCAGGGCCGTCGCTATGCCCTGCAATTACCTAAAGGGGTACTGGCTACCATTGTAAGCCCGTACTACCGCTTAGCGGACGTCTGGCGACCTGCTAGGACTGATTTCCAGATTGATGCCTTGGACAGCCCTGAATGTCTGGACGGGCAAGGTGTAGCTTTTTCTGCAGGTACGGAACACATGCTTCACACCTCCCAAGAACCCCAACCTGGATGCGATATGTTTCTACCGATAACTGCGCAGACTGCACAGATTCAACTTTCCGACTGGACGACACTGTACTGGGCACCTGAAGACTATGCTGCAACGGAACACATGCTTCGCCCTGGAACCTCCGTATGGGTTATGCAATACGCGGAAGGCTGGATTCAAATTATCTGGGTATGTGATTTGCTTTGGGTCCAGGTGCTTTGATGGCTTTCCAGGTTTTAGAAACATTTCACAAAGTTAGCGACAAGGGAATAGCGATTGTTATTCTGTTCGTGATACTGGTCAGTTTAATGATCCTAGCTTGGATCATTAAACAAGCTCTAGTCGCCTGGGCAGACAATTGCAGGGAGTCCAGGCAGCATCAGACGGTACACTTGCAAGCTATTGAAGATTTGGGTGAGTTGATTAAAACAATGCTGACCGCCCATGCCGAAGCTGAGAAACGTGCTCAGTCAAGATTTGAGCTAACGATTAGAGCCGCCTCTAAAAGTCTACAGCAGGTGTCTAGAAGGGTAGGCAGGGTTGAGGATACTATCGAAGACATAGAAGAGCGCCAGAAGTTTTTCCAGGTAGCTGTTCGTGCGATTCTCAGGTCTTTGAAAGCTTCCGAGGAAGCAACCAAAAACCTAACAACTCAGTCTGAGCAACTGGATGAGGAAATTCGAAAGGAGCTGGCGCAGAGTGCCAAGTTTCGCAAAGAGGCTCTGGAGCAGCTTAGATTTCTAGCTACACAATTCGCACCTAAGAAAGAAGGGAGCACGTGATGGACTTAAGAATGCAAGTGGTAATCGTACTGGCAACTGCCATACTGACTATTCTGGTAATGGTCTTTCGTCGCTTGGAGCGGAAGGCTTTGCTGGAACAGGTTATGCGGTTGTCGCCAAATCAGTTTGACAGTTGGGCTGCGAACATAGTGTCCAAAGCCTATGATGCGGTTGAACAACTGGCAGAAGTCTATGAGGGTATGTCGTCCGAAGAAAAGCAGAAGCTGGCGGTAAAGCTAATCCAGTCAATGTATAAGACCTGGATAGGGCTGACCGTTAGCGGCAGCGCAGCGACTACCCTGCTGGAAGCGTTCATCTTCAATTTAGACGATGACTAGGTTTACCCCTTTACCCCTTTACCTATAGGGTACCCTATTAAACCCTATTCAAAAAACCTATAGGTAGCTTGAAAAATAAGTTACCAATTTCGTATGGGGGTTAGGGGTAAGGGGGTATGTCGGCACAAAGAACGTTCTTCCAACCGTGTTCCCCAACTTTGCCCCTTTACCCCTAAACACTTGCAGCTAGAATAGGCGCAGGGTATAATTAGGGTACTGTTAAATATGTGGGACAAAAATGCCCCCTAAAGAGGTAGCAACATGGACTACGAAAATCCAGAACAGGTACTCAAAGCTCTTCTCTTTCTTCACGGTTTTCAAACCCTAGACGAACAAGCCAGCTATGCGACCAGGGAATCCAACTCAGTTGGATTCAACATGGTAGATGCTGGCTTTTGCACTTCCATCGTAGAGTGGGTCTTGAATGGTGGACCGTTTACTGATGGGCAGTTTCGTTCTGTTTCCAAGGTGATACGCAAGTATCACGGACAGATAACTAACCTGGGATTTGACCCTGCTAATATTCAACTTCCCGATACTTGGAAACCTGCAGAGCGCGGTCCGAATGCCAGACGAAAGTTAACTGGCGATGGGTTGCTACACCTTGAAAATGGACGCCTCATTTTTGTACCTAATGTTTATCCCTCTAAGGCTGCGAAACAACTGGGATTCTCCTGGCGCTCCAAGCGATGGGAGGGACCACCTCTTAGTCTAGTTGTTTTCAATCAGTTCGTGCGCCAGTTTCCCAAGGTGGTTGTTGACTCTGAGGTTCAGCGAGCGGTTGAGCTGGCTTTGGAAGCTACCGAGCTTCCGGAACACATAGAAGCCAGTGAAACATATTTCCCCTACCAGAAAGACGGAATCCAGTTTCTGCTAACCCATCCTAGAGCTTTGCTGGCTTTCAGCCCTGGTCTTGGAAAGACTTTGTGCGCCAGTGTCGCAGCCAGTTACATGACGGATAAACGGGACCTGACCGTGTTGGTGGTTTGTCCGAAATCCCTGTTGTACACTTGGCAAAATGAAGTCCAGAAATGGGTTGGAGAAACCCCTACTATCTGGCATGGGAATTCCACTACCTGGGAAGAGTATGACACCTGGGTAGTTACCAATTACGACACTATGCGAATCAATGTTGACGAGCTTGTGGCAGAGCAGTTTGATCTAGTGATTTTTGACGAGTCTGTGCTGCTAAAGAATCGCAAGGCAAAACGTGTTGCGGCTGCGCGACAGCTTGCAAAATCTGCTGAGATCGTTTGGCTTCTAAGCGGAGCACCTACTACACGTTTCTACGACGATCTGTGGGCACAACTTAATCTGCTTAGTACCCAACAATTTCGGTCCTACTGGCGGTTCGCTAGACACTACTGTATGCTGGAAACGACCGAGTGGGGTACCAGCATTATCGCCAATCAACCAGATGCTGCTGGCAGGTTGCAGGAAGACCTAGCTGAGATAATGATTGCACGTACTCAGGACCAAGTTTTGAGCCTTCCGAATTGGATTATAGAAGATGTAGAACTGCCTATGGGCAAGAAGCAAGAAAAGGCTTACCTGGAAATGGAAGAATTCTTCTTTGCCAACTTGCCTGAAGCTGACGACGTAGTGCTGGCTCCTAACGTGTTAGCTCAGCTACTGCGATTGATCCAATTCGCAAGCAATCCTGTGCTATTAGGTGGCGCTGACCAGTCTCCAAAGTGGGATGCGGTTGCGGAAATGCTTACCTTCTATCCTCTGCCTGCGATCCTGTGGGTAAACTTTATCGCTACTGGGGAGCACCTGTTGGAGCGTCTTAGCACCAGCTACAAAGTAGAAATGCTAACTGGCTCAACCCCAGTTAAGAAGCGACAAGAAATTGTTGACAGGTTTCAAGCTGGTGAGCTAGATGTAGTAATTGCGCATCCGGCTGTAGGTAAGTTCGGTCTGACTCTAACCAAGGGCCGAACCGCTGTATACGTAGAGCGGTCTTTCAATGGCGATGACTACTTTCAAAGCCTACATCGTATTCGCAGGATTGGTACTACGGAATCGCCCCATGTTATACACCTGCTGAGTCGTAGGAAAAACGGGGACCAGACTGTAGACCACGCAATAAATCGCGTGTTAAGCTATAGACGAGATTCTGCACTTAAGCTGACAACAGGTGTTATCAGAGAGGCATGGGGGAGAAATGGACACGTTTAACGCGGTCTGGATTACACAACCTTTACACGATTTCAGCTCGCTGAGGTTTCATACGCAGAGCTTGAAGTTCTTGTCAGATGGGCAAGAAACCCTGGACGACTTACCCAGGCAGTTCGTAGACCGATTGGCAGAGTTTAATCCTGAGACAGATGCGATCGTTTGTGTTGGCAGGTCAACCGCGAATGCCCTGGTCGGGGCTGCTCTAGCCAAGTTGTTTCCAGGTACCGTAGTCACGTTCGGCGTGTTCCGGTCCTGGGAACCAGACCAGAGAAAATACGTATGGATGGAGGTGCTCGTATGAAAGTTTCATATAGTATGTTAGCGACCTGGAGGCGATGCAGAGAAAAGTTCTACCTGAGCTATGTTCGCAATATACCTTCGCCTCCAAGTATGGGGCAAGCTCGGGGTAGTGCGGGTCATGCTGCTCTGGGAGCATACTACATGTCCTCGTCAGTTGACCCAGAGATTGCGATAGATTGTGCTTGGGATACCTTTGATACTGCCCTGCCACCACAGACAAATGACTCTGCTGCACAAGAAGAATTCGAGTCACTAGAGCAGGCTTTGCGCAGATACTTTGTATGGGCAGAATCTAACGACCAGTTTCAGCCTTTGGAAACTGAGCACCATTTCCAGGTACCAATTGGCGACCATGTTTTGCAGGGTTATATAGATATGGTGGTTTTATGGAACGGTTCCACTTGGTTGATGGAGCACAAATTCAATAAGCGAGTTTACACAAACCACCTGGGAATTGATCCCCAGGTGAGCACCTATTTGCTCGGAGGTACCCTGGCAGGATTGGAACCTGCTGGCGTTATCTACAATATCGTGCGGATGGGTTCCGGACCTACCGCAGTCCGTGAACCTGTTGTGCGGAAACCTTTGTACAGAAATCCAGAGGGACTAAACGTGTTCGCACAGCAGCTCTTAATGCAAGCGGAAGAAGTGGGGCGAGTCTTAGATGCCCCGAAGGAGGCGAATATTTACAGAAACCAGACGAAAGATTGTACGTGGGACTGCCCTTACCTTAGTGCTTGTTTGGCAGCACTAGACGACGGCAATCCCGAGCCTGTATTGCAGCGTATGGTACAGAAAGGGCAATAATGAGCGAAGATAAAAGTGTCGGAGTACACGACCCTAATGGTGCTCTGACAGAGCAGTATCCGCAACTTCAAATTCTTCAGAGCGGAGGATTTGATCCCTATAGAGTTAGGTGGCTAATCTATGGTGAGTCCGGGGTAGGCAAAACAGTTCTGGCTTCTACCGCACCTAGTCCCATTTTCCTGAACGCGGATGATGGGTTGGCTTCTGTAACACGTAACGTCGGAAGCTGGGATGTAGTAGACTGGACCGACTTTATAGACGCTTACCAGTTCCTCGCTAATGAAGAGCATAGCTTTCGTACTGTAGTTCTAGACACGGTTAATGAGCTGCAGACTCTTAGCTTGCAGCATATTCTCAGACACTATCCTGACATTAAGCGGTCCTATAGTTCGCTGGCAGGTATTTCGGACTATGGGAAAATGCTGTCGGATATGGATGGGATGGTCCGGTTGTTCAAATCCCTACCGATGAACGTTATATTCATCACACAAGTGCAACCTCAAGAGTTTGCTACCGACACTGTGATGCCACAGCTTATCGGTAAGAGCTCGGCACGAAACTTGTGTCGGATGGTTGATCTTGTGGGGTATATGTATAAGCGGAGCAGCGAAGGTGAAAGTATTCGCAGTGTCGCGTTTGATGCTGTGAATTTTGTCACCAAAGACAGAACCGGAAAGTTACCCCATAGCGTGGATATTCCAGACCCTGATATGGGTTGGGATTTAGTTGCTCAATACTGGGCATAGGAGAACGTGAGATGGCAGTTAACGATCGCGGTCCTGGCGTTGATACCAAGCGAGTTGCGGGACTGATCGCGGAAGGTATTCATACCGCACGGATTATTGAATACAATCTGCGCAATGGACCACAAGCACCATACTGGAATTACACGTTGGAAATCAACGAGGATTCCGTGGACAACAAGAAACGCATCTGGGCAACAGTGTCCCTGTCCGACGCAGCCCGATGGAAGATGGAAGAATTTCTGGACGCTGTAGGTGCTCCCACCGACGGCTCTCCGGTATACGGAGATGAGTTTGTGGGGCAGGTAATTCGCATTCAGGTTTCGCACGAAACTTGGGACAAGAAGTTGCGTGCGAAGGTGGATGGGATCTTACCGTCTGGGTCCGCAGAACCAGTGTCGGCAGATGTACCGTCTGCCCCGACCCAGAAACGTACTCGTCGCAAGAAGAGTACACCTGCCACCGAGGACAACGGTCCTGAGTTATAGGTAGCAAGGAGCAAGGCATGATAGCCATAGGCATAGACCCGGGAAATACTGTGGGCATAGCAATTCTTGGGCATGGATATGTAGAATTCTACTCTATTGTCTGGCACGAATTTCGTCAGTTTATAGAGCAGGACGTTCCCGAAGGATTGCTGTGGGTAGTTGAACGTGGTCCGCAACACAGCACAGCTATCCAATCCCTATTGGAGGCTGAAACGTGTAGGTTAGCACCTGCTAACGACTTAGTTTGGATTTCTCCGGGTCTGTGGAAACCTGTAGTTAAAGCACGATGGGGTTTCCATCCTGAAGCACGCAATCAGCACGAGCGCGATGCTTATGCCTTGCTCCAATACCACTTTAATCTAACCCTTATGCTTGACCTTGATTTCGTTCCTAAAATGGAGGACTGAAAATGAGAGCGTTAATTCTAGGGTCCGGTCCGACAGCCGCGTTCTGTTACAGGGCATGTCGGGATGCTGGACTAGGTAGGTCCGAAGTGTTCGTGTGGTCGCAGACAGGTGCTCCGACCCAACCCTCCGCAGGTGCTTTCTTTATTCACGATGTGCCTTTCTCTGTTCGTGACAGAGCTATACCCTATCAGATTTCAATTCTGACTTTGGGTACTGAGCAAGTGTACACTGAGAAGCAATGGGAAAACCCTACAGCTTCTTCATTCCCAGGTCAGGACCATCTTGTTACTGGGTACGATCCGGAGCAGGTGTTACCATTGCTCTGGGAAGAAGCTTGGCATATACGAGTCCAGCAAATGACGGACTTAGACATTCTAAACGCGGCTGTTCAAGCCGATATAGTGTTCCAAACTTTTCCCTGCGAAATCTCCAAGAAGTTTATGGAACCGTATGTTGTCTGGCCTCAGGCAATGTCCATAAAGAAACTGTCCAGGCAGTCAGTTCTTGACCTTGGCTTGGACTGGTATCTTGCCAGAAATTCCTTTAACTATCTTCTGTACAATGGTTTGGAGGGGGATGGTTGGGTTAGATGCAGTAGATTGTTTGGCAGCGATCTGACCCTGGAATTTCCTGCGGGGAGGAAAGTTGTACCTGTTAATGCGCAAGTTTACAGATACAGCTTGTTTCCGGACCTTTCGCCTGACACTCCCGTATGGGATTCACCCCTGTCAAACAACATTATTCTTCTGGGAAGGAGCGCACTATGGGATCGCAAGTTTCTGACTCATCACGCCTACCGAAAAACGATGGACGCTTTGAAGCACTACACGCTGAACAGCGTAGATACAACAACTTAATCCGAAGGGGATTCTCTCTGCCAGCGGAGCAAGGTGTTAAGTGGACTCAAGCCTATGTTCTGGGCCTGATTAGCGAAGCCCAGGAAGTCATGGACTTAGTTAATTGGAAGATGCACAAGACAGGTGCTTTGGAGGATATTTCCAAGCACGAGTGGGCATGGGAACTAGCTGACTTGCTAAAATATGTTCTGTGTCTTGCCGAATACTGGGAGGTTTCCCCAGAGCTACTATTAGATGCTTCCGAGCAGAAATCTAAAGCCCTGGCTGCGATGTGGGAAATGGAACGCAAGGTAGCTCCTCCTCCGAATTCCCAGGTGCTCATCTGCGACCTGGACGGTACCCTGGCAGACTGGCGTGGGTCGTTCATTGAATGGGTACATCGCGAATATGCAGTTTACGTAGATCGCGATCCGGCTGATACCTTGATGATAGACTATGACCTGCAATGGAACTATCCGGAGTACCAAACCTGGAAGCAGGAGTTTGAGCGAGCAGGTGGCTATCGTAGGTTACATTCATACAACGATGCTTTGGACTTAGTTAATCAATTGCAAGTGCGAGACACTTACATAATGGTATACACTGCCAGACCACACAAGGTCCGAACCGTATGGTGGGATACCTATCAATGGTTGTTAGCGCATGGAATTCAGCCCCATACCCTGCAACTTGACGGTCCCGGCAGAATTGTCGCTGCGCATAAGCTACAGCAGGACCGGGACGTAGTTATGTTTGACGATGACCCAGAGCTTATCTTGCGAGCAGCAAATTCTGGCATTACGGTCATCGCGCGCAAACATGGCTATAATGCCCACATTGACCACGAACTTGTAACCCTAGTAGAAAGCTATAGTGATGTTAACCCTGACACGATATTCTGAATTGATGGAAGAGCTTGGAGCCATAGAGCTAGACAAGGTAGTTTGTACTGCTGTGTTCAACTGCATAGACCAAGAAGTGTCTGCAGACCGAACCTTCTACATTTCGCAGCTTCATGAATGGTGCTATCCGGTAATAAGTTGGTTGGGGTTGCTGATTGGGAAGAGGAAGGCTTTCAAGCTGATTGTAGAGATTGCTAAACAAAACAGTCAGATTTCCAAATGTCCGCACTCTAACGGAGCTTGGTTTACGCTGAACACGCGGGAGGAAACGCGATGGTTGGAATAACTCCGCTGGTTCGGGAAGGAGATTTTTCTGAGCTGGACCGGATGGTTCAATATGAACTAATCAGCAAAGAAAATGGTAAGGTATTCCAGCGTAAGAACTGGGAGTATGGCGATGCCATAGCTAAGACAGGTGTTTTAGGTGCGGCTGTGGAAATCGTCGGAGTGGCAGCTAGGCTGGAAACCCTAATCCTAGACCAACCTGCTGATTTTGAGGAAGAACCTGGGGACCTTTACGCAATTCTTAACGTGTTCCTAGACCTAGCCAACTATGCCATTATTGGCAGGATAATGATGGAGGAGAAAAACTTCAGAGGAGAAAAATATCGTGGTGATAGGTAAGATACTGCGCAACTACACAGCCTCTTCAAAAAGGTATGGACCCTATGAGATGAACGTTTATGCTCCTCCACAAGCTAGGGTAGAGCTAATAACGGCTCCCGTAGAAGCTGCTCGGACAATTGCCCTGGCGACACAAGGGTATACCGGAGTATATCTGCCAGTAGTCTTGACAGACCCGGAGCGCACAAATCAGCGGGAGCAGGTAGCACATCTGCTTCAGGAAGTGAAGAAAACAAAGCTCAGCACTCCGCTGGAAATGGTGAACTTTGTGTTTCTTATTCGTGGCGTTTCCCGAGCGTGGACTCATCAGGCTGTTCGGTACCGTATCGGCACAGCCTATGTTCAAGAGTCCATGCGGTTCTACGGTCATCGCTCTGTGTTCCAGGTGCTCAGTACACAGCGGTTGGATAAGCCAGAGTTGGACGCGTATGGCGAAGCCTGTTTCCAGGCAGTGAAAACCTATGTTGAGCTTCTGGAGGTAGGCGTTGAAGACCAGGATGCTCGCGGAGTACTGCCTACCAACATTATGACTAACTTGTTCTGGTCCTTGTCCCTGAAAACTCTCATTAACGTGTATCGGACTCGATGGTGCTGCCAAGCACAGCATTCGGAATGGATTCCGGTACTACGCCAGATGCGCGAGCTAATCGCTGCTCGTGTTGACAACCTTATCGCGGAGCTGTTTATACGTGCTCCAATTCACGATGGGGAACCATGCGGTTTCAATGCTTCTTTTGACCGACCGTGTACCTGGACTCCAGGGGAACCCCATCCCGTTGAACTAGCTAAGCTTCTAGGGGTGGAGAAAAGAAAATGAACACCTTGGGAATCATACCAACTAGAGGACGCGGTTCTGCGTTCAAGCCAGCCAATCAGATGAAAGATTGGGTATCAGGATAGTAAGGGACGCGTATTTTAGCTATAGGGTAGGGTAGGGCATAAATGCAGAGCCATAGGGCAATCGAGTTTGCGCGTTAAGGGTAGTGTGCTTGTGTTTGTATGGCTTGCAGGTTTGGCGCTAAAATGCCTCTGTGGACTCGTAGGGCCGTCGCTAAGCCCTACCCTACCCGATACTAGTATGTTGGTACCGAAAACATTCGAAAGGCACCTTAGCGGACGAATTGGGAGCTCAGGAGATTATTATGGGCAAAGGACGTAGGGGCAGACCCTCACACAGAAGAAAGAAAGCGAGCAGAAGAACACCTAAGAATCAACCTGTTATCGGCAATACAGCTCACGCGGTAAGGTGCTGTCGGATAGCGGTTGCAAAGCGGGAAGGGCGAACACCTTTGCCCCTACCGTCTGGGAGGCGGGAGCTGGTACCGCGCAAGACCGCACGACAGAAGATGGCCGACCTGTCAGTACGTATGGCAGGAGCTAGGTATTCTCTAGAGAATGCTACAGCAGAGTTTACCCTGAGGATGTATATCTATAAGCCAGCATCCAGCGACAACAAGAAAGTTCAGAAACGAATTCAAGACCAACTACAGAAATGGATCTTTGCCCAGAAGCTTACAGGTGGCAATCTACGTTCGGTCAAGTGTAGTGGTAAGTCCGAGGAGCTAGATGCTTTGGAAAGAGCCTATGTGCTTTACGTAGTAGCATTCGCCCAGTTAGATGCTCTGGAGGGATTGCAGGTGCGGGTCCGGAACGAGCTAGCTATGGAAGAAGAGCGTCAGAAAGTTAGTGTCTAAGGAGGACACGATGCGTCGCAGTAAGGTTCAAACTAATGAGTATGGATTAACTTTTCGTGAATGGCGTCGTACCGTTTCGCAGGAGCTGGAAACCTTTGGACGTAGGTTCCACGACCTGCCACCTTATGTTGATGAGTATGCAGCTTGGATGGAAGGTTGCTCCGGTCTGGAGCTTCTGGAGTTTGTAGGTTTTGCTGAGGGATTCCGCTCTGAGTATCAGGAAGAGCGCTAGGATGCTCGGCAGCACGACTTTAGGGGTAAGGGTAGGTTCCTTACCCCAAGAGCCTTCTGTGGCGCTCCCTACGGGTCTACGGGAGGATTGGCGGCTGACCCTGGCAGATGTAGCCAGATGCTCAGGATATCCACTAGCAATTGATGTGGAAACGAACGGAGTCAATTGGTGGCAACCTGTTATCCATACTATAGGTGTCGGTATATACTGCCCGAAGGCAGATGTGGCAGGTTACTTCCCAACTTGGGAACCGGGCGAGTTGGAAGCTATAGTTCAGGTTATGCTGGACACCTGGGACGAAAACACCTGGGTGATTGCGCACAATCTGAAATTTGAATGGCATTTCCTAGGGTTGGATCCTCGGACCTTGCCCTGGCAGTTTCTTGACACTATGCTGATGGCTCATCTGGTAGACAGCCGAGCTCGCAAAGGGTTGGCAGAATGCGAGCGAATGTATCTTGGCGACGCAACCAAGAAGCAACACGTAGCAGCAGCTCCGAAGAAGACCAAGATATGGAACTGGCCTGAGCCGATACGTGCTCGGTACTGTATCAATGACTGCATTGTAACCTACGACCTAGCTGGTATATTGCGCGAGCGAATACTGGAAATGGATCAATGGTCTATTGTAGGTAGCGATATAGAGTACTTGGAGATACTCTGGCACACAGAGCGTCGTGGGCACAAGATTGATGTTCCATTCCTGGAAGACGCTTTGATCAAACTTCAAGAACACTTGGATTTGTTAGTGGAAGAGCTACACGACAGCGTCGGATACGAGTTCAACTGGCGGTCCCACAAACAACTTTCGCAGGCTTTGTATGAGGGTATGGGCATTGAGCGGTTGGAGAATCCGTTTGATGACGACAAAAGTAGGGTAGGTTTCCAGAAGCTGTACAACGCAACCCAAACCTCTACATTTATCCTAATGGAAAAGCGGAAGCATCCGTTGGGCGAGCTGATTTCGTTCATGCGTGAAACGGATAAGTTGCGCCAGACTGTTAAGAAGTGGTTGGCTCTCCGGGACCAGGATGACATAATTCATCCTACGTTCAAGCCTTGGGGAACTCGCACCTACCGCTTGAGCTGTAGCAATCCGAATATGCAAAACATTGCTTCTGAATTCCGAACACGTTTTACTCAGTCGGTTTATTCAGGTAGCAAAAGTCGGGAGGAGGAATACAACCTGCGAAACGGGTTTATTGCCCGACCCGGTATGATCCTAGTTGCGACTGACTGGCAGCAAATGGAAATGCGAATGTTCGGTATTCTGTCCCAAGATCCTAACATGCTTCCAGCACTAATGGCAGGTGAAGACAACCACCTTATGATCGCTAAAGCGATTTGGGGTGACCTGCCAGATTTTGAGCAGAGCTGGAAGACATATCGGGAGTGGGCAAAAACCATGAGCTTCGGACTAATCTACGGAATGACTACTGGGTCGCTCATGTATCGCTTGAACCTTACATGGGGCGAAGCTCAAGAAATCTCCGGACACTACTGGAGAGCCTTCCCCCGCGTGCAACCCTGGCTGAATGAAATTATCGCTTCTTGCGAGTCTGTTGGCTATGTTCGGTACTGGTCCGGTAGGGTATGGCGCGAAGACGATCCCGTTCACATGTACAAGGGGGCGAATGCAGCTATCCAAGGTGGTTGCGCAGACATTCTGAAGGTTTGCGTTCTTCGTTTCTACCCCTGGCTGATGAAGCATTACCCAGAGGCAGGTATCGTTAACTACATTCACGATGAGTTCATTGCAGAAGTACCAGTCGCAGGTTTACAGGACACGGTCACCAGAATGCAACAGGACATGAATCCGGAAGACTTGTTTGATGTACCTTGGTTTGTAGATACCAAGGTAGGTTATTCTTATGGGAGTCTAATCCCAATCGAAGAGTGGGTTAATGTCCACTCTTGGTGATGGCTTCTGGCTGTTTACTCGTGGCTTTCGTCCGATTAAGGTTGCACATTTCCAAAGGGCAGAGCGCACGGTAAAAGCCAGAAAAGCAAGCGGAGCCGTTTTGGTATTCATTCGAAACGGGGTTGTTAATTCCGTTTGGGATTGGAAAATCCCAAACGGAGCCACCTGCCACAAGAACGGTAGGATGTACCCCAATCGTCCATTATGGATCGAGAGGACTAAATGAAAACAAGTACACAATTACTGGAAATCTTTGGCGGTAATCCGTACCATGCGGTCGGGCGGTTGCGTGCTAAAAAGGGCGGGTCCTGGTACGAGCCAGTTGACGAGCCACTATCCGAGTCTTTGTTGGAAAGCCACCTATCAGGGGAAGCTGTGTTAGGCAGCTATCCAGTTCAACAAGACAATACCGTTAAATGGTTAGGTTGGGACATTGACGATGCCGAGGATTTGAAACGTGCTCGGGATGTGGCTGAGCGTATTCTCTCCAGAGTTTCCCACCTGCCTGTCGCAGTGGAATTCTCAGGCGGTAAGGGATACCACATTTTCCTTTTCCTAGACGAGCCGATGCCAGCCAGCAAAGCGAAAGAAATTTCCGATGCTGTTCGTAAGATTGAAAACCTACCCCGAACCGGGAATCCTCACGTGGAATGCTACCCCAAACAAGCACAGATCGCTCCAGCTCAAAACGGGGAAAGGCGAAGGTTAGGCAATCTGATAAAGATACCTCTGGGTACCCATCTGCTAACCCACTCCCGAAGCAGGTTTGTGGACCCTACTAACGGATGGGAAGACGGACCTGAGCTGGCTGCGGAAGAGGTACTTGGTTTCAGGGTTTCCCATAGCGAAGTTGAAAACCTGCTGGAGCAGGGTCCAAACCTTATTCAAGAACTGGCGCAATCCCTGTCGGTAGACTGGGATGCTGGCAAAAGACATGACATTTCTTTATACTTGGCTGGCTACCTGTTCCAAATTGGCTGGACCTTTGACCAGGCTCAAAAACTTATAGAGCACATTTGTGATTTGCGCGGGGACGAAGACCGGGAAAACCGCATTCAGTCGCTTCGTGACACCTACCGTAAAGCCTCCAGAGGTGGTTCCGTAGCAGGCTTCCAAAAGTTGTCGGAAGTACTGAGCGGAGCAACTATGTCGCTCGTTGCCAGGATTGCGCCTAATGTAGCCAGTCCTGACATCGCTAATCGGGTTGACCAGATTAGGTGGGACAAAGGACCTGGATGGGATAAAGAACGCCGAGCTGCCAACCTGATTTGGAGCCACCTTACAGACCGCGAGCGCGGGGGAAGAATCTTACGTGTAGCGACCGCAGACCTGCAGGACCATCAGACTTACTGGTTTTCAGTGCAGGACAAACAAGTGGTCCCGCTTAGCAGTCGTCAGTTTGAAGTTGTGTTGTATCGCACCTTCCATCTGAATACTGCTGAGCCGTTTGCGCGTCGTGTTCAGGAGCAGATTTTGCTAAAGGCAGAAAGTCAAGGCGACTTGGTTACACTGCACAAGGGCAGCATCTGGATTGATGGTAAGTTGTACGTTAGTCTGGGAGGTGCTGAAATCTATGTGCTGGATGGTTTGTCAGCACCTACTACCGTAACTAATGGGGAAGGCGATTTGTTCTTCACCACTAGAGGAACCAACATTCCAGAGCCAGACTTTGATGACCCGATGGATGTATGGGAAACCTTAATTAACGACCTGAATTTTTCCCAGAGCGCAGCCGCACCTATCCCACCTGCATATCAGGCTGAGTTGTTGAAAGCCTGGATACTGGCTATGTTCTTCCGGAGCATACTGCCCACTCGCCCGATTCTGACTATGTTAGGTGCTCCAGGTAGTGGCAAGACTACAGCCGTTCGTAGGTTGCTACGACTGATAGAAGGACTTGACCAGGACGTATTGGAAGTACCGGAAGATAAGCCTGACTTCTGGCGTGCGGCTCTTGAAGAGCAGAGCTTTATTGTGCTGGACAATCTGGAGGAAATCCGAGCACAATGGCTACAGCGGTCCTTGGACCAAGTGGCAACTGGAAGCATGATAAAGATTCGCAGGTTGTATTCTACGAACAGAACCTACACCATCCAGGGCGATGCGTTCGTAGCGATAACGGCTGTGAACATGCCCTTCAGCAAGAGTACGCTATTTGAGCGACTGCTCGTATTGAATATGGAAAAGCTGAACACCTATATTCCGAGCCATACGTTTGACCAGACCCTACAAAGTAATATCAGCCGCCTATGGGCCGACTTGATTCTTAAGCTGAACAGGGTAGTTCACCACATGAACACTACCCCTCCGGCTCATCTAGCCATCAACGTTCGTATGTCGGACTTCGCGCTGTTCTGCGCAAGACTGGAGGAATGCAATGTTTTAGAAGGTGGCTTACTCAAGAAGGCTCTAACCTACCTGGGGAGCGCTCAGCAGGTAGCGCTCAGTGAAAGTGAGCACTCTGTGTATCCGCTCCTACGCGACTGGGTAGAGCGTAATCCAGAACAAGCTTCGCAACAGCTTACAGCCGCTAATCTGTTTGAGGTGCTCTCTAAAATGGCTAGAGCTACCCAACGAAATTTCCGATGGAAGAATTCTACTGCACTTACCCATCACCTGAAGGCGATGGATAGTGTGCTGCGTCAACAACTTGGGATGGTTATTGAAACTGTTTACGACTCCTCCAAGGGCCGAAACAGACTCATGTACTCGTTCCCAGGTGCGTCCCTTTTAGTACCAGTTGAAGAAGAAGCTGTGGAGGTACCGTCAGATGCTTAACATCAAGATGCGTATAGACACCATTAATGCAGACCGTGTTCGGGTCAGTGTTTTTTCAGACTCACCGAACGAAACCTTTCTAGGACAGTTGGCAGTAGATACACCGGATTTCCTAGACTTCCTGGAGAAAATGAAACCTAGCTCAATATGGTGCGCTCGTACCAAAGATAAGAACAGTCCACATATTCCAGTTCAGTACCGACGACGCTGGATTTTTACCGGAGGTAGTAAATGACGCAACCACTTGAAGAATATACAGAGCACGATGGGCAATTTGCCCTGGTCGCAGTTCTGGACGCACTTATGCAAGGTGCTCACATCCGTATCGGGGCTGAGGTTTGGGCTTTGCGCGGATACAGGATGGGCATTATGCGGGATGGTCCTGCGGGGCCGAATACTAACTGGCTCTACGTAGAGATGGATTTCCGAGCATTCTGCCAGATTGCAGAAGTTATGACCGAACCAGAGCTCCAGGAAGTGTACCGTATTCTGGACAAAATTTACGGGGAGGACGAAGATGGTGAAGATTAATGAGCCATTCGTAAGTGTCTTCTTCCGGAACGCTGACACTCACAAAGAGGGCATACAAGCCAGTGCAATTCTAGACCGAGTCAATCGGGCGATAGCTTCTATGGACATCGAAGTAGTTATAGATACTACTAACTGCCTGGAAGTAGCTGACGAGTTTGTGCGTGGACTGTTCGAAGGGCTGGATTGTGCTGGCTATACACAAGACTCCTATCGGGAAAGTTTCGTGGAGCGACTGAGCACATACGGCCCTCAATACCCCGATCGCTTTCAGCATAATGCACATCAGCATCGGAAGGTTATGTTCCAGTCCTTGAAAAATTCAATCCTAGACGACAAGGAGGAAGGATGATGAAATGGCGCGCAATCGTGTTCGTGGTTCTTTTGATTTTGACGGCAGGTGGGATCGCAACAGCTCAACAGCCGGACCCGCCTACCTTGGAAAAGCTGATAGGTATTTTCTCGGACGGTTCCGAACAGGTGCTTTGGGAACTGCCTACAGGAAGCCCTACAAGTGTCCCTACGGACGTAGTCCCTACGCTTACCCCTACTATCCCCCTACCGACGCCTAGTGACGTCCCTGCGACGCCACAGCCTACTCCTACAGCTACACCTATTCTTACAGGCGAGTGCATTCTTACAGTTGTGTCCTACCTGAATGTACGACCCGGACCCAGTGTAGAATCAGGAGCGCGGATTGGTGTAATTTACTCTACTGACCAGCATATTGTAGTAGATGATGTGCGACTGTACACTAACGGAGATCGTTGGGCACACATCACCACAGATGGAGGATTGGTAGGCTGGAGTGCTATGGTCTACAATGGTGCTGTGTATGCTGTCCTGGCAGATACGGCAGAATGCAACCGCTTGACTGCGACCGCTGTTCCGATTGCAGGGTATCACGTTCTAGTTGGAGCTACCGAAAACATACTGCTTCACGTGGACCAGCTTGGGACCATGAAATGTCTAACCCATAGCGAAGCCCTATGTCTAGCTGCCAAGGACCGAAACCCTGAACTGAAGATTGTGTACCGCAGCCTGTTCAACCAAGACGGGATGATTGATGGCCCTTCTAACTGGGAGTGGTACAGCCCTGCCAGCTATTACGCTAAGCTGAAGCCCTACTGGGCTTCAGGATTTGACTACTACGAATACATCAACGAATGGAATGCGCCTAGTTGGTCCGTACGAGCTGATTGGGAAATCAGCATGATGGAGCTGATGGGGCGAGACCACTTGTGCGGTCTGTTCGGCAGCTTCGGCCCTGGCAATCCTCCCATGGAGGCATGGGAGGAGCTGCTTCGGGTTTTCAAATGGATAGACGAAAACCCTTGTAGTGTCTGGCCGGACGGTACCCCAAAATACCACGGACTAGCAATTCACCAGACCGGAGTTATGCCTGCCTGGGTACCGTTAGGGCCGGACTCGTATATAGGAAACATCTACATAACCCACAGACACGAAATTGTAGCCGACTACCTGCGGGAGTCCCTGGGATATGACTTGGAACAGTTCAAGGGACCGATTTACGTAACGGAAATGGGGTGGGAAAACTACACTATCCCAGATGAGCAATTTTCGTGCGAAGAGGTAGCTGCCGGATTTGCTGCTACTGTGGAGCTGTATCTGCATAACTACCTATATCAGTTAGTTGATGGTTTTCATCTATGGAATCTGGGAGGTGCTGGTGGTTGGGTAGATCTTACGAATTGCTTGAATCAAATTCACGGATAGGAGTCTAAAATGGCACTAGAAGGCAAGATTGTACAAGTAACACGTCTGCAAGATGGCATTGAAGTTTCTGTGGCTGAATTTAAGTATCTCCAAGAGGACAATCCCGCGTTCTACTCAGTGATTGCATTCCAGGGCTGTAATGTCCTATCTGACGCGATCAAAGGCACGTTTAAGAACAAGTGGGTCGCTTGTATAGCGGCTGTAAATCTCGCCCGAAGAGTCGAAGAAAACTGGCCGGAGGTCAAATTCTATGAATTCCCTTAAGAAGCATTTCTCCCGAAGACTTAGGAGCAGAAGAGCCCTTTTAGAAAGACTGGCAATCACCCCTACGGGTCCGGTTGAAGTAGGTGCTCTTGTACGGGTCACCACTAGATTCCGTAGACACGCTACTGGGATCGGTTGGAAAATGGAAATTGACCTTCCGGCGGGAATGGTGTTCAAGGTTCACACCATAGACTTCCAGAAGGGAACATTGTGCTTCCGGTCCCAGGTGGTTAGTACCGGACAGCCCATAGTGGATATGTGGGTACCGATAGAATATGTGGAACTGCATTCCACATGAAGAGAAAACGACGACGCCAGTTACCGATAAAGTATGCGATTTTCAATCCGACGATTTTGTTCGTGCGTAAAATACGTGCCAGAAAGGAACGATAGAAATGCCTGAAGACAATATAAAGATTATTCGGGGAAATGGGGTACTGGACCACATGATGACAGCCTGTCTAGCGATTGATTGGGGTATTCGCAGATGCGCGGTAATGGGCTGCGAGGAAACCAGAATTACTGCGATCATGAATGGAGTACCGGGTCCGGAAGAGGATGAAATTCTGCCTGCTTTCGGATTGTGCGAAAAGCACTATCAGCAGGGTAACGTGGAAGGTGGTACGACCATGGAACTGGACCTGAATGTGGTGTATCACAACCCAGGTGCTGAAGCCAAATTTGGCGATTAGGTTGATAACGGGGTCGAGGGGGGAGTTAGATGTGATTCCCCCCTTACCCCTTGCCCATAAAATTCTGAAAAGTTTTGTATTTTCGAATCAAGCTTGTTTTTTGAAAAGCATTTAAAAGGTAAACCTATTGGTAAAGGGGTAAGGGGGTAAATTAGAAGGGGTTGTCTGCTCCAATACCCTAATTTTTAGGGGGCGAGATAGTTGCTTTATCTTCAGCATCGTGGTATAATGAAAGCATAGAAGAGGGGCAAAAATGCCCTACAGAATAGGAGCAAGAAAATGGAAAACAAAACATACAGAATCCTAGTTGGGAAAACTCATATGGTATTGTTCTGCGGTCACGAAAGGCTGTACTCCTACAAGTGGTTAACCAAGGTTTCGGAACACTTGGGAATTCGTGAGTCCCAACACGTAGCAATTGAAGCAGTTTACATCTGGGCTTTCTGGAGCTGTTCTGAGGTCAAGGAGGGTAGCTTGTTTGTGTACGATCCCAAAGACAGACTGGACCCGGAAGTGGCTGAGCAGTATTTAGGGTAGTAGATTGGTACTGGGCAACTCAGGGGGATGCAACCGCATCCCCCTAAATTTTAGGGGTAGGCAAGATCGCAGAAAACGTGGTATGATATAGTTACATTCGAGGGCACAAATGCCCACACAAAGGAGCAACAAAATGAACAAGGTACAAGAAGCCCAAATCCGCAAGATCGTCCAGATGGACAAGCAAGTTAAGTCGGTTCACGACCAAGTCCAGGTAGACTTTGCAGTTCACGATTTTCTGGAAAACCTGGATCCTAGCGATCCCCTCTACAGTGAGCTAAGCATGGTACTTCGGCAAGAGCGCATTGAGGGATTGATTGAGTACCTATACAACATGGTAAGCTGGAGCTAAGTTCCAAGCAAGCCAATCCAGGGGATAGCCTAGAGCTATCCCCTAATTTTTAGGGGTAGCGAAGTCAGGATATGTGCGGTATACTGTATCTACAGTAAAACAAAACGGGAGCACACAATGTCACACAAACGAGTTAAAAAAGGCGATTGGGTAAGGGTGTTCGGTCAGAAGGGCTTAGCTTTGGGACCAGGACAATTGGGAATGGTAGTCTACAAATGCCGAAACGGTTTCACGGTAGCAAGCTCGCAGGGACGCGTCTTCGTAGAAGGCAATATGCGGTTCTGGATTAAGAGCTAGCTACCCAACTACCCCTAACCACGCGGGAGCCGCTTAAAACGGCTCCCACGAGTCCAGGAGGACATTCTAAAATGAACAGCAAAGCACACGACGCAATCTGGCAGGTTTGTCTAGAGATTCAAGAGCGGGGCGAGTACATCGGGTTATGGGGTAGGGGTGAAGCCGAGCTTGGTACGCTACAGGGCGATACCCTAACCCTCAGCTTTGACCAGTGGAATACCGACGACGGCGATGTAGCTGTGGGCCAAACCTTCTACGAGTATATAGGTTCGGGGTTGTACAAAGCCTTCGGCATAGACACCGACATCATGGACGTGGATACCAACTTTGTTGAGCTGAAGCTTACGGTACCGGGCGAGTTTGCTGCCGACGGTACCATTAAACTACAGCCGCCGAGCTGGATTAAGAATCGGGCGGGTCTGTACCGCACCTGCGATTACAAGGGCCGATGGTGGCAGCTTGAGCAGGTTGGCAAGTGGATGGGCGCATCACGACGCGAGTGGTGGATGGGCACGACCGATGACCCAGGTGCTGACCAGTATGAAACTATGGCTCAAGCGGTCAAGGCTTTAGCGGGGCACCTCGAAGAGGAGCTTAACTTGGCTCTGGGGTTGGTACGGTACGAAGGGCTTCGCATAGTGCCGAATGACACTGAGGAAATAGTGTCAAATGACACTGGGGAAACTGAGGGGGAAGAGGTATCATTCAGTCATGGTTCGGGGGCATCGCCCCTACAAACTAGCCAGGAGGCTAAGAAAATGTCAGACGAGAAGAATACCCAGACCGACGAAGTTGTTGAAGAAGCAGTGTCCGAGGAAGCTACCCCACAGACCGATCCGTTGACCGACCGCTTGCCCTTGGCAGCGAGTCTCTCCGAAAAGGGTTTCACCCTTGAGGATGCACGCGCAGTCCGCGCCAACAACCAGCTCACCGACGAGCAGGTTGCATCGGGCGAGTGGGTCAAGCTCGTCGACGTGGATCGCCTCTGCAAAGCCAACAACATTCCGATCAGCCGGTTTGTCCGCGCCTTTGGCGGCGACCGCGCGTTGTTGCCCCCAATGCACGAAATGTACACGGTTCGTTGGCATGGTCGCACTCGCTACCTGCCCATTGCAGCCGCCTCCGACGAATCCATCGAGTTTCTGAAAGCGATGGCACCTGCCAAACGCGTCCGCAAAGCCAAAGCCGAAAAGCCCGAAGGCGAGGGCGAAGCGACCGAGACGCCCGAAGCTGAAGCACCTGCCGAAGCTCCGAAGAAACGTCGTCGGCGCAAGGCACAGCCCAAAGCTGACGAAGCTGCCGAGTAGTTTCTACCCCAGTCCGAGTATCCGAATCCCCGCCACTTGCGCGGGGATTTTTATTGTGGTATGCTGAAGGTATCGCAATACAAAATAGGAGGCTAAAATGCCAAGCAATATCCAACTGTTTCGCGTTCTGACCGTGTTGTATCTGGAAAGCCTGTCAGCCCTGGCAGGTGTAAAGGTGTCGTATGTTTTAGACAGTATGGACACCCTCATTAATCTGATTGGTGAATTGCCCCCTTCGGAAGACAAGGTGTATCTACAATGGTGCTTGGACAACTTGCTAGAGAATGGACTCAATTCGGAGCGCGTGCAACTGCTTCATGACATGCTCGGAGTAGTAGCTGTTCCGAATGCCTAGTGCAGTCGGAAGGTAGTCAATCCCCTGCCAAAGCTGGCAGGGGATTTTTATTGTGTGCTGGTGACCCAGGTTTTCCACTAGACGTGCTCTGTGGGCTTCAAAAAGGGGTCCAGGTGCGTCGGTAGGGATGGGTCCGGTAGGTAGTCCCCACTTATTACAAATGAGGACCTTAGCGGACGAATTAGAGGTCCTGGAGTGGTATAATATGGGTAGCTTCCGCTCTGTAAACGGAGGGACTCCATTTGTTGGTCTGCCCTGTTAAGCGAGTCCCTCCAAGGAACTTTTCTATGGAACTAGCAGTACCGCAGCTTTGGGATAGACAACCCTGGGATACCGACCTGACTTGGAAGGTGTTCCGTTTGTGGTTGGTCCAAGCGGAACGACCACGCAATATCCACAAAGCCTGGAAGGACCACCTGGGTCGCTCCAAGACCAAGAGCGGAGCTAACATTTCAGCACCTTCCCACATCATCCAATCCTACCATGCGGCTGACGCGGAATCCAATGCGCATGACAATACGTTTACCTGGGAAGCTAGGGCTGAGGCTTATGACAGCTACCAAGCTAGTCTAGATGCTGTTAAGTGGGAGCGTCGTAAGAGCCAGCTTCGGGAATGGGAATGGGAAGCTGCATCAGCCCTGCTGGAGAAATGTTGGGAGATGTTGAGCTGGCCCTTAGCAACTACCGAAGAGCAGGTTTCCAAAGATGGTAGGGAAATCACTTATGTGGTTAATCCAGTCAAGTGGAGACTGGCAGACATTCGGGGTTTCCTGGAGTCTGCGTCTAAGCTGGCTAGGCTGGCAACTGAGATGCACCAATCCAAGCACCAGATTGACGTAGGATTAGACCTGTCTCCCGAAGCTGTGGAAGCCCTGGGAATGCTACGCAAGAGCGGTATTCCAGACTCTGCGGTTGTGCGGGAATTTGAATCTGTGATTATTGAGACTGCCAATGGACTCAACCGTTACCCAGACGATCCGGACTAAACTGTCCCGCAGAGTTGAAAATCTAGTTAGAAGACTGGGCACAGAAGGGTATCCGGAATACCAAACAGAAGATGGAATTGTAAGGTTTGTTCGTGGAGTTCTTAGAGCAGATCCAGCACCTTACCAAGAAGAAATATTACGCTCTGTTGTGCGACACGGTAGGGCAGCTATACGCGGACCGCATGGTCTGGGCAAGACTGCTCTAGCTGCCTGGGTTGTAATCTGGGCTGTGGTGGTTTTCCCCGACGTGAAGGCAGTAACAACCGCGTCGGCTTGGAGGCAACTAACTAAGTTCCTCTGGCCGGAAATTCGCAAGTGGGCTGGACGCGCTAACTGGAAGCTTCTTGGGTTGGAGATTCGGTGGGGTAAAGAACTGTTATCCCTCAGCTTGAAGATGGGGCAGCGTGAAGCATTCGCAGCCGCCAGTAATAACCCTGACCTGATAGAAGGTGCTCATGCTGAAACGGTTGTTTACGTGTTTGATGAGGCGAAGGCAATCCCAGACGATACCTGGGATGCGGCTGAAGGTGCTTTCAGTGGAGCAGGTGCTGACACCGGAAGACGAGCCTTTGCCCTGGCTATATCAACCCCTGGTCCCCCATCGGGTAGATTTTACGACATACATTCACGCAAGGCTGGAACGCATTCTTGGTGGACCCGACACGTAACACTACCGGAAGCTATAGCTGCCGGACGCATCAGCCAAACCTGGGTTGATCAGATGGGTCAACTATGGGGAACAACTAGTTCGGAATATATGAACCGTGTTCTGGGCGAGTTTGACGAGACAGGTAGCAACAACCTAATCCCGCTTAGATGGGTACAGTTAGCGATTCAAAGGTGGCGGCTTTGGCAGGGTATCGGACAAGGTTCAGTCAGCTATGGGCTGGATGTGGCGCGTGAAGGGGACGATAAAACTGCCCTGGCAAAGTTGGTTGGCAGGTGTTTAGAACGGATAGCTTACTTTGAAAAGAAGTCCACGATGTGGACTGTGGGTCGGGTAGCTATGGAAGCAGGTAAGACCGACCAGATTGCAGTGGATGTTATTGGGATGGGGAGTGGTGTTACCGACAGACTGCAAGAGCTTGGCTATGCTACCTGGGGAATCAACGTACAATGGAAAACAGATGTTACCGACAGACATGGTAACTTGCAGTTCGTAAACTTGCGTTCAGCAATATGGTGGATGATTCGTGATATGCTGGACCCGGAAAACCCCTTTGCTCTGGGGATACCGGATGACGAAATTCTAATTGCAGACTTGGTAGCTCCTAAGTGGGGCTTTGCTTCAACAGGTAGGATTGTGGTGGAATCCAAGAAAGAAATTAAGAAACGGCTCAAGCGTTCGCCCGATGGGGCTGACGCGTTTGGGCTGGCTATCCTGGCAGCTTTGGGTCCCATGGAAATTGTTGAAAAGGTTTGGGATGAAAGTATTCGGGTGGAAGTATGAGCCTAGTTCAAAAGATGATGCGAGGTTTGGTTCTTAGTAGGGAAGATAAGCTGTTGCTTGAAGCTGCCTACTCTGGCTATTTGCGTCCGTACATGGATGAAGGGCCGAACTGGGTACAGACAGGCAATAACAAATCCTACCTACCGTTTCAGCGCAGAGCCAGAAATGACGAAGCCGAAAGACTGGCAATTCTAGACCCCACTATTCAGCAGGCAATCCGCTTGCATAATGCCTACACCTTCGGTCGTGGGGTAACTATGAAAGCCAGCGATCCCAAGGTGTCGGAAGTTCTTACCGCGTTCTGGACCGATGTTCGCAACCGCAAAACGGTAACAGGTGTTCTGTCGCAATGGCGGTTGAATGCGACCCGCCAGAAGTTCGGGGAAATTACCTTATTGTTACACGTGTCCAAGATGACCGGGAGGGTTGTGGTTTTCCCGATCGACTCGGACCAGATTGTAGATGTTATTTATGACCCTAGCGACCCGATAATTCCCAAGTGGTATAAACGGAAATATCGAGAGCAACAACCGTATAATCCTCAGACTGGTGAGCGACCACCTGCCAAGGATAGGGAAGTTCTGCTACCGGATTTCCGGAACGCAGAGCCAGAGTGGGTACCTCCCCTACAGGAAAATGGCGTAGAGATTTATGTGTTCCATGTGGTCACGAACGAATACGAAGGTCGGGGCTTAACGCACCTGTCTTCTGCTATTCCCTGGTCCAAGGCTTTGCGCGGTTTCATGGAGGACCGTGTTACTCTAACCCTAGCTCTAGCAACCTTCGCGTTCAAGGCTAAAGTTAAGGGGAACAAGAAAGCGGTTGATCGGCTTATTAGCAGGTTCCAGGAGTTTGAAAGCGACCAGCGATACGGACAAAGTGATGAGGCTGAACGCCGACAAGGTGGCACAACCTGGATTCAGAACGAAGCCATTGAGCTGGAGCAGATGCGTGTTAACTCCCAAGCGTATCAAGCGTATCAGGATGCGCGGTTGTTGCGCCAGCTTATCGGGGTAGGTGCTGGCAGTATTTTTGAGCACTACCTTTCGGGCGATCCCTCTACTGGTAACTTGGCTTCCCATACTGCCATGGAACTCCCGATGCTGAAGGTGTTTGAATTCTGGCAGCAGGTTTGGTCAGAAATACTTCTAGACCTGCTAACCTTTGTTATGATTATGTCGGCTACTCGGGGCGAGCTGAAGAGCAAGGTTAGAGTAACGATTGAAAAAGAATTCGGCATTCCTACCTACCTTGTGCAACCAGACCAAACTACAAAAACTGATGTAGATCTAATCTTCCCGAATATTGTTCAGGCAGACCTGGGGATGTACGCACAAGCTATCGCCAGCATCAAGGGCTCGGAACAGGCTTCCGGGAAGCAGATTCTACCTCCGCGCGAAACCGCTCTTACTATATTGCGAGTACTGGGCTTCAACGAAGAAACTTCTGAAATCCTTAGCACTATGGAAGAGAATGGTTTTGACCTGGACATGGGGGAAGAGGAAAAAGAGCAAGAGCCTGGAGGTAACGGGGTTGTACCGGAACAGTTAGTGCAGAATCAGTTCGGACCTGAACAAGCTCCGGAGCTAGGCGAGCAACTGGCTGAAGCTCTAATCCAGAAGTTTGGGCATGACGAAATAGTTCGTAGGCTGGCAGAACTGTCCAAGGGTAAGGTGCCAGACAAGGACGAAATCACTACGGTAGAACCGTTCACTGAAGACGAGCTGGACCAGGTGTTAGCTGATTGGTTGGCACTACCGGAGCTTGATGAGCTTATAGAAGACGAAGACCTGGACCCGGACTTAGTGGAAGAAGCTGCTCGTGCCTGAGCCTATGACCGACCTGGATGATATGCGGAAGTATTCCAATGCCCTACGTCTGACTGCTGAGAAACGGGCAGATGAGCTGTCGGTAGCTCTAACTGAAGGCAGTATAACCTTGGAGGCTTGGACTGAGGGGATGCGGGAAACCATACGTGAAGCTCATGCTTTGCAGTTCGTTACCGGGAAAGGTGGCGACCGCAGCCTTATCGACTTCAAGGAATACTTGCAGCTAGGTTCGCCAGTAGCTAGACAGTATAGATTTCTAGCCAAGTTCGTAGCTGACGTAGAAGCTGCCATAGATGCAGGTGGCTCTCTAGGCTTTGTGCGCAACCGCTCCAAGATGTACGCCAAAGCTTCCCAGGCGATGTTCTGGCATTCGGCAGTACCAGTTAAGATCCCACAAGTACCGCGTGACGGGAAGACGCGATGCCGTACCAACTGCAAGTGTCGGTTGGAAATCAAGCGGGAAATTGATAAGGACGGTAACTTGGTTATTCTGGTATGGTGGAAATTATCACCTGCTGAACACTGCCCTGATTGCGTTAAGCTGGCGCGTGAATGGAATCCGCTCCGATTGGTGGCAGGTGTAGCGGAGGCTTCCGACTTTGAAAGTAGCTTATACCTGATTGAGAATGTGGCATGAGCAAACTAAAATCCATGATGGCACCTGTTGACTCTGCTGGAGCGGGTTTGATTCCTTTGATACGCTCTATGGATGGATTGGTGGGATACTGGCCTCTTGATGACCCATCTGGCAGCGCGATCCGGTGTATCAACCCGGCGCTGGCAGTCGGGCGCAATGTTGTAGTCAACGGCGATATGGAAACTGGCACCCCGCCGGATAACTGGTCCACTCCTGGCGATGGCACGTTGTCCAGTGAGGCGGTGATTGTACATGGCGGCAGTGTATCCCTGAAGTATGAAAAAGGCTCTACTGCCGGAATCGCGGATAGGTCATGGTCCCATACGTTGACAAATCTGCGTGTTAGCGGGTCATATACGCTCACTGCCTGGGTATACATTCCCAGTACAAGCGGGGCAAGTGTGGTGCAGATGTTGTGCGGGACTGCTGTCGCTGGCGGGTTTGTTGCGGAAAGTGACTCGACAACCGATACAGACGCATGGACTGAACTTACTTTCACCTTCGTGGCTACGGCAGCGACGATGTATATTGTGTTCATTAACTCTGTAGCCGACAGTACCGGCGACATTACATATACTGACGATGTGACGTTAACGCAACTCAATATCGCTGCCTCGACCGCATTCCCAGGTGCAGAGTTAATAACTGACGGCGATATGGAGGCGGTAGGTGTTGGGGATTGGTCGGTTGGTTTGAGTGCCACATTGACCAAAGAAACTACCGATCCGTATGAGGGCACGCAAAATCTACGGGTGGCTTACAATGGCACAGCGAATCCGTATGCTTACCAGTCAATTCTTACCTCTGGTGAGTGGTATCAGATAACTGGCGTTGCGCGAGGCGATGGTACAGTAGCTCCGCGAATAGTCTCAGGGTCTAATCTTGATGAAACATTATTGACCTCAACAGCTTGGCAGTTATTCAGCTTCAAATGGATAGCCGATTCAGCCGTGCTTGCTCTGCGTATTGTGGCGAGCGCGGCAGGATATGCCGAGTTTGACATTATATCGGTTCGAAAAATCAACCCCATGACTGGCGAAGTAACAGGCTCAACCATCTATCAACCTGCTACGTCTAAGCTACTTTATTCCCACCTGCTTGATGGTGTGAATGATGTAGACGATGTGTGGTCGCCTGAACTAAACAGCGCATGGAATCCCCTGGCAGGAACTATGCTCATCTTCGCTAAAGTAGCCGACGCAGGAGTATGGACGGACAGTACCACGCGGATCGCCACTATGATTAAGGCTGATTCTTTAAACTTTATTGACATGTTCAGGAGTACGGTTGATAACACTATCCAATTTAATTTCCGAGCGAATTCGGTTATTGAAACGGTAGCGACCACAGACCTGGGTGGGAGCCTGGATTGGTTTATGTTGGCGATGACCTGGGATGTTAGCGCGGACGAAATGAAAGCCTATGTCAACGGGGCACAAGTGGGGTCAACTCAGTCAGGACTGGGCACCTGGGTCTTGAACTTGGATGATCAAACCAACGTTATCGGGGCCGCGTCTGTGCTGGCTTCTAGCGTTTGGGATGGCTGGCTGGCACATTACGCCATTTGGAATCGTGCGTTGTCTCTAGCTGAAATACAGCGTATATGCAGAGCCGGGGGAATCTCAACATGACTCTATGGAATGGCTATCTCGGTGTAGAGGATGTTAATCTAACCCAAGAGCAAAGGTTGGAAGTTAATGCTGCCTTCGCTGCACTTGGACCAACCAATGACCCGCAACCAAGTAAGAACAACCATAGGCGTCTGTCCCTGGACGGAAGCAAGGCTGTATATGAAGCTGAGTTTCTTAAGAGCAATTTAACAGAGGAAAAGGTTGTAGAGTATCTGGCTGAAGCTGTAAGGGTTTCGCCTTCCCTGATCTCATCTGAAACCAGCATAATTGGAAAAGGTGCTTTGGTTGTGCTGAGTGCTGGCGGAGTAGCTCGGATGCGGATGCTAGTTTTTGGCGGTAGATCTGCAACCTGGGATCAGTCCAGAATACAGGCAAAATCTTATATTCAAGAAAATCTAGAGGAATGGGAAACCGCAGGATAGAGGAATAGGAGAACGTGTAATGTCAACAAATGTAATTCATCGTAAGAGTGCTTGGGTCACGCGCGAGCTTGACCTGGGAGCAGCCAAGGTGTCGGGCGATATCGAGCAGATTAGCGATATGCTAGTTTATCTGCTGGAAGCCACCGACTCCAGTAACCTTGCAACCTGCGAAATTCTGGGTTGCTCTACCGTAGTAGATCTAAGCGTAGTCGGTGCCGACGGCTCCGGAAACGTAGCAGTCGCTATCGGGGACAAGATTTTCCAAGACACTTCCACCGTTTACAATAAGGACTCTATCAACGGGGTTTTCATTGGATACGCTCTGGAAGCTGTTAGCTCCGGCGCAACTACTACCATCATGGTCGCTCTGGTTCATGGTGTAGTGGCGGCTCGCGGTACCCTGGCGAGTGCCACAGCCGTCGCAGGTGCTGAAGCTGCGAATGTGGTTAATGTGGCTATCCAACTGTTGGACGCCGATGGGAATGCCCTGCAAGCTCGCGCCAGTTTGACTGCATATTTATCAGACGATGCTAACGGTGATTCAGTAGCAGGTACCGCTCCCGATGGTGGGGTTGCTATTGGTACCGATGGTCTTGCTATCCCGCTGGTCGCTGGCAAGGCTTGGATTCTTACCAGCGAAGCCGACGGCGATATTGACCTGGATGCTACCGAAAGCGGGACCGACACTTGGTACCTAGTCCTGGTCATGCCCGATGGCAGTTTGATCGTGTCTAACGCGATCACGATGGCAGCTTAGCAGGAGGCTAACCATGTCCGGAATTATACGGGCGATTGAAATGGACACTGACGGCGAAACCCCTGAGATTCTGCTGGAGTCCAGGCTTTCGCTGTTGGTGTTAGTTCCAGTTAACCTGACCGGAGACCTGGGGATTCAATCCAAGAATACTTCCGGAACCTGGAACTGGATTCTCAAGAACGACGGTAGTTATGACATCGTTGGAGTTGCGGAACCGGGAGCAGGTTGGGCTTCTTATGGTGGATGGTATCAGATTGATGAAGTCTACAATTCTATTACCATCCGCTTGAAAGCCCACGATGGGTCAGGTGGCGATCAGGTTCAAGGTGCTGCACGAAGCCTTGAATTCCAAACGAAAGGGGTAGGGGTATGATCTTCCTTTATCCTAAACAACTAGTGGAGGTAGGAGGCAGTATTGACGACTTCGTTAACCTTGTTCGTCGTGCCTTCTACCGACAGTTCAGCGGTCAGTTTGTGGATGAGTTTGTTTTCGTTGAGGATGTTTTCAAGAACTATGTTGTGATACGGTTAGGTGAAAAGCTGTATCAAGCCAAGTTCAAAACTACCGACGAGGAAATTACGTTCGCAGACCGCGCATCTTGGACTGAGGTAGAGCTAAGCTACCAACCTGTCACGGAAACCTTGGCAGTTGCGGAATCCCAGGAATGGACGATTCCAATTCGCATGAGCGAAACCACCATAGACCCTCAGGGGAATTTGGTGGGAACCATTGTAGTGGAAGGCAGGAGCGATAACGGTAGGTGGTATTCGCGTCGGTCCATTGTAGAGAGTGGGAAGGTGTTTGAAGGTGTTCCCATCTTTGCAGACCACAGCCCACGAACTCAGAGAATGGAACAGCCCGAACGCTCTGTTCATGAAGTCATTGGCAAGGTTAGTGAAACGTTCGTTGAGACTGCTGCCTCTGGAGCTGCACAGCTAAAGTTCCGAGGTTATATCTCAGCGGCTGAAAGTAAGATCCGCACCAAAATCCGGGAAGGATTACTTGGCGATATGTCCCTAGTTGCTATGGGCGAGGGGCATATAAGCGACCAGCATAGCGAGTTTGTGGTTGACAGGTTTGTAGAAGCCTTTTCACACGACCTTGTTACCTTCGCGGCTGCGGGAGGAAAGGTGGAACACCTGGGTGAAAGTAAGAAACCTACGTCGGAAGAAACAACCGAGGAGCAGGTAGTGGAAACACAAACCACCTCCGACTATACGGTTGTTTATCTAGAGGAAAACTCTACGGAGGACACTATGTCGGATAAAGATGCGTTGAGTGGGCAGATTGAACAACTGCTGGAAAATCAGTCCAACCTAACTCGCCAGCTTCGCGTTCAGGAAGCTGACCGGGTTGTGCGTCATACCCTAGAGCAGTTTTCTGAACTGCCCGAATCCGCTTTGGGGTATCTGCGCGAATCCCTCCAGGGATTGGTTCAGAGCTATGGCGGGAATGACCAGACCGTTGAGCAGCTCCAAGAAGCTGCCACCGAACAGGTCAAGGCTTTCAAGGAAATGCTGGTAAAGTCTTCTTCGCTGCCCCTGAACACTGGGATTCTGCAAGAAGGTGCTGAACCGCAGGACTTTGAGAAACGTGTAACCGAGGCGTTTAAATGGGCGGGTGACCTGCCTATGGGCCGAGTACCTACACAGGACGGACAAGAGTTCTTGTTCTAGTATACTCCTGTCTGTATAAGTGGTTTCAGGTTCGTTGGGATATATCGAGGGAAGGTAGTCATGGCACAAGAGCAATTGGAATTTCTGGGGAACGTGGACAGACCGAGTGACCTGGATCCCACTCCCGGATTTGCCCGTTCTGGACAGAGATCTGTCCAGGAAAGTTATCGTGATGCTTTCTTGTATACTGCTGAGTTTGTGCAGATGATCATGGAGGGTCGTAAGCCGATGCGGTACTTGGCTCACGCTCTAAACGGGAATCTGCCAACTCGCCAGCTCCAAGAAGCAATGACCCCGAACGATTTTACGTACATCTTCGGGGATGTAATTGACCGCGTGGTCCTAGGTGGCTATCGTGCAGCACCTTCGGATTGGCGACAGTTTCTCAAGGTGGGAACCGTTCGGGATTTCCGGAACGCCAATCGCTTTGGGATTGATGGTGGTGAGAGCCGCCTGGACGCGGTACCTATGGGCGGGACTTACCCTGAGGATACCGTTAGCGATTCGCGGTATCAGATTGCGGTTGGTAAGTATGGCCGAACGTTCAAGTTGTTTTGGGAGACGTTCATCAATGATGACTTGGACGCTCTCCGCAACTTCCCGGCTCGTTTGACTCGCGCAGCCCGACGCACCGAAGACTATGTAGCGTCTTCATCCTATGTTGCGAATACTACCTTGTACGAAACGACCCATGTTGTCGCAGGTAGTAACTACTCCAACAAGGGTACCGCAGCCCTGACGATCGCAGCCTTGGAAGCTGCCTGGAAAGTCATGATGGCGTATCCAGATGAGGATGGTGAGTGGATTGATAACGCACCTGTTTATCTGGTGACCGGACGTTCCCTGGCTATCGAAGCTCAGAAGATTCTGGGAACAACTTTGTTCGCGGTTTCAGGTGGCGACAGCCAGACCGGTATTGCCCCGACGCGAGTTGTTCCAGACAACGTGTTCCGGGGTAAGTTAACTCCGCTGGTTGACCCGATGATTGAAACCATTGATACCACCAACGGAGCGACTTCCTGGTACCTGTTCACCAATCCCGCTGTGATGCACGCGGCTGAGGTTGCGTTCCTGGCAGGTTATGAGGAGCCGCAGCTTTTCCAGCGTACCTCACGCGCGACCCGTTTGGGCGGCTCCGAGAATGTACCTGCCAGCTTTGAAGACGATGAGCTGGCGTTCAAGGTACGACACGTAGTCGGTTCCCAACACGCGAACGCGATTGGATACTGGCGGGGTACCTACTGGAGTGACGGTACTGCCTAGGAGGGTGCCATGCGTTGTTTGAGCTGTAATGGTGAACGTGTTATCCGCAAGGAGGACACGTTCACCTGTGAAGATTGCTCGTACACGTTTTCTGTGCAAGATGCCAAAGCTAATCTACATTGGCTTAAGGTTCGCAACATTCCAGTTCCGCTGAGTCAGCAAGAGCTGGATGAGGAGCGAGAAAGCCTTATGAGCATGGGCGATGCGGCAGCGGTCTTGATGGCAGAAACCGTTAAAGAACTTCGGGAAATCTCGGAAGAGCTGGGATTGACCGTACCTCGCAAGGTTCGGAAGACAGAACTTGTGCGGTTCCTTATAGAGTCGGGAAAGATTTCCGTAGTAGACGATCCGTCTGGTCCAGAGCTAATCTTGGACGTAGATTAAGGGGATAGCTATGGCCTACGCAACCACCACAGAAGTTCAGGCGAAGATTCCTGAGTTCGTTATTGGTGCTTCTACAAAGCCTTCCACGTCTGAGGTAACGAACTTTATTTCCCAGATTGACGGCAGGATTAACGGAGTGCTATCTGCTCAGGGGTATGAAACCATTCCTGCCACAGGATCTAACGATCTGGCAATGCTGGAGGGATTGGTTAGTCACAAGGTGGCGGCGATGGTTCTGCTGATTGCCTATCCAGGCGATACTGTTCCGGACAAGGTTAAGCTATGGACCGAGCAGTTCGACACTTTTCTACGTGACTTGCGAAAAGGGGATACGTTTCTTATAGATCAACAACCTATGGGGGACCAAGCTCCCCTCTTCGCAGTCATTCGGCACCCGACACGGGACGATACGTTTACAGAGCGGTACGACGAAAGCGATTGGGACGAGGATGGTTTGTAGGTGGCAAAGCAAAGAAGGGGCAAAGATACCCGAATAAAGCTGATCGCTGGCGAGATTACTTTCTCTATGAGCGACCCACAGAACATAGAGCTTACTCGTGCAGTAGATCACTATGGCAAAGCGATGCGGGATTTCTCACCTGTATTCGAGGCGTTCAGCAGGTATCACAAACGTAGTATCATGCGTAACTTTGCAGCAGAGGGTCGCCCCCGAAAGTGGGAGCCTTTGCAAGAAGCCACTATACGGGACCGTATAAGGCAGGGTTTCGGCGAAGGACCAATCCTGGTAAGAACGGGCAAGATGAAGAAGAGCTTTAGGTTTGAAACCGATAAGCCTAGAAGCTACAGGGTTTTCAATCTACGGGATTATTTCTATTACCATCAGTACGGATCGCCTAAGACTAACCTGCCAGCTAGACCGATGCTTGTATTGCTAAGGCAGGACCAGATCCAGTTTACCAGACTTGCGAGAAGACACGCTCTAGGAGAGCGCATCTAAAGGAACTGTATTAATGACCGCACCTCCAACCACCATAGAAGACCAGATTGCATCAATCATACTGGCCGAGTCTGACCTGGATGATTTGAAGGCTGTGTTTCGGGGTATGGCTTATCGTGTTCCGATGCAATACTGGCCTTATGCTGAAGTGATTATTTTTACAGAAACAACCGTTCGGGAGCTAACTGGTAACAAGCACGAAAGGGCTTACAGCGGAGTCATTTTTGTTCGGGTAAGCTATCAGGACATTGTGGCGGTTTCTAGCAGAACCGCAAGAATCCCATCCTTCGAACTACTGCATACTTATGTTGACGACATAGTTACTTTGTTTAAAGAAGCAGCAAATCGTAGTCTCCAGAACTTGGCTGTAGCTAATGGGGCTGTGGACCGCATAGATGTAGGTACAGACCAGATAGACTACAACATAGGTCAAGCACCTGGGTATGAGCGGACAGAAACTTTTGCTAACGAAGGGACCGTACCATTTACGGTCTACACTTGGGAGAGTTTGTGATGAAAAAACTTGTTCGGGTATATGTTGCAAAACCGAAAGGGCTTCGGATTGCAGGGTTGGGAAGTCGGGCAACTGGCGACTATTTTGAAGTGACTGAAGAAGTTGCCAAGTCCCTACTAGCTAGTCCAGACTTTACAAAGGACCCAGGGACGCCCACAAGCGTCGCTAAGCCACGAAAGCCGAAGGCAGGTACCAAACCAAGGGAAGTCCCCAAAGAAGGGGTTGTAGAGGAGAATAGTGATGCCACTTGAACACATGATTTTTGAGGAACAGGTTGCTTGGCAAACCTGGATTACCCCGACCAAGGGGTTGTATCTACTGTCTGCTTCTTTGGATCCCGGCTCTGAGTACGTAGAGCAGCGGATTACAGGGGTAGGTCGTGCGGTCAAGAACTCCTGGCTCGGGAAGAAGCTACCTACGGGTCAGTTAACTCTGCCACTCTACTATGAGTATATGGGCTTCCTGCTGAAAGCTGCGGGACTGCACGATATCGATAGTACACAGCAGGGAGCAACCGCAGCTTACGCTCACGGATTCATCCCAAAGGACGACACGGTACCTTCCGGCTTGAGCGTACAGCTCAAGCGCGATGCTGACGACGCCAGTAACATTCAAGGGGTTATGTTTGATAGCATGACCTTGGCATTCGCAGCCGGGGAACCCGCAGAATTGCGCGGTAACTTTATAGCCTACGACGAAGCGAATACTGGCGATACCTGGGAAAACACCGACGCGGCTCCAGCCGTTATTGCTTCGCCCACATACTTCGCAGACACAGTCCTGCCCTTCCGGTTCCAGCACGCCACCATTAACATCGGGTCAACCCTGACCTGGGTCGCTGGGGAAAACGTGTTTACGAAGGTAGGTGGCTCAGCCGCCACTATCGAAAACTTTGAGGTCACCTGGGAAAATGGCTGGGATCCTCGCGTGTTCCTAGGCGACCGCTTAGCTGGTAACGTGATCGGTCAGGAGTTTAACGTGACCGGTCGGTTTGATGTGGACCAGAGTACGGTAGACGAAACCTTCTATGCCTATTACCGGGATGGAACACAGAAGGCAGTCTGGTTGGAAGTGGATAGTGGGGTAGAAGCTGATACGGGGTATAACTACCTGATGCGGATTGTGATCCCGCTATGCGATTTCCGACAAGGTGCTTTGCCCGACATTTCGGGGGATCAGTCGCGCCGGATGCAGACCGTGGAGTTTACAGGTGTTCTAGGTGCCGACGATGTACCGTTTCAGATCACAATCGTAGATACAGAATCCAGCTACTAATTAGAAAGGTGCAGAAATGCCACTAGTAAGAGACAACTCTACAGTCCGGATAGAAATGCCGGATGGGGATTGGTACGAGCTACGGAGATATCTGGGCCACTACCATCGGAATAGGTTGAGTCAAATGACCGCCATTACGGTTCACATCCCCACAGAACAATTGTCGTCTGGCAGGGTTGACGTGTTTTCGGGTAGTCGCACTATGCCTGCGACTCTAGATGGTCTTCCGGATGTACAGAATGCGCGGCTCCATGCGTATATTGTAAGGTGGTCACACGTTGAGGATAACGACCGACCGACCCGCATAACCTTGGAAACTTGCAAGTTGATTCCACCTGTTCACGCCGAGCGGTTGTTGGCAGAGATTCAGAAGCTGCAAACAGAACAGGATGGACCTACAGCGGACTCCCCTTTGGACAAGAAATCCAATGGGTCATCCACAAGGTTGTCGCCTGGGACGGAAAAGGGATTACCCTTACCACCTGCCGAACAGAGCGTGAACGAAGAATAAGGGCAGAGGCTATCCGAATTTGGAACGAATACGCTTTGCATACGTTTTCGCAGATTACGTATGAGCATCAAGGTTTCGGTATGGAAGACGGACTACTGCCAGCTTGGAAAATAGATGAGCACCTGTTGGTCCATAGGATCTATCAGCGAGAGGTGAAAGCCAATCGGAAGCAGATGCCTCAGTCTGTACGGAAAGCTAAGAGGTAATTATGGCGGGACGTACAATTCGGCAGGTTATGGAATGGACAACCAGAGCCGACACTAGGGAACTGGATAACGTTCGCAACGACATAGAAGCCACCTCCCGAGCTATTGATGAGATGGGGGATGAAGCCGAGCAAGTTAGCAGGCAATCCTCCGATGCGGAAGGTGGCTTGAGCGGTCTGGCGAAAGCTGCCAAGATCGCAGCGACCGCTATGGCAGGTGTCGCGGCTGTAGGGGTTGGGGTTGCTCTGGCGGCTGTGGGGCAAGGTGCTCGTGATTTTATGGCTATGTCGGGAGCCATGAATAACTTCCAAGCACAGACAGGTATTGCCACCGAAAACTTAGATGAATACAAGGCAGTAGCTCAGGAAGTTTTTAAGGCAGGTTTCGGAGATGATTTTCAGGGCGTCGTGGATGCGATGTCTCAGGTGTCAAGAATAACGGGCGAACAGGGTGAAGCCTTAGAGCAGACTACCAAGTATGCTCTAATTATGGGCGAAGCCTTTGATGCCGAAGTTGTGGAAAGTGTTCGCTCTGCCGACACAATAATGGAAAACTTCGGAGGTACCAGTAAGGAAGCCTTTGACCTACTGACAACCGCTATGCAACAAACGGGCGATCCGGGTCAAGACCTGCTGGATACGTTTAACGAATATAGTGCGAACTTCGCAGACATGGGATTTAGCGCGGAAGAAATGTTTGCGCTGATGGCAACAGGGTTGGAAGCAGGTGCTCGCAATACCGATGACCTGGCAGACGGGATGCGGGAGTATCAGATTCGGCTCAAAGATGGTACGAGTGATTTGGCTATGTGGCGACTAGGGTTAGACGGAGTTAATGCTGCCTATAAACGGGGTGAAATTTCAGCGGCTGAAATGTTCGTCCAGGTTCAAAACGAGCTAAACGCTATAGAAGATCCAATAGAGAGAAATGCTCTTGGTATTGAAATCTTCGGTACCAAGTGGGAGGATGCTGGCGAAGATGCCTTCCTAAGCATGAGACTCATGACCGATGGGTTGGTAGGGATGGAAGGTGCTACCGACCGAGCGGGTGACTCTCTGGAAAAGGGGTTGGGACCAGCGTGGGACAGGTTCCAACGAACAATACGTGTCGGTCTAGCGAATGCTCTGGAGCCTTTGCTGACTAACGTTTTAGAGTTTCTGATACCTGCCTTGGAGGACCTGAGTGAGTGGGTTAACAACGTAGGGCTTCCCGCGTTCCAGGCATTCGTTGGAGTTATGGTTGATATAGGTACCGAAATTGTAGAGGGACTTGGTGGCAGCGAAACTATAATCAACACTCTATCCGGAGTGGTTGAAACCCTGGCAGGGTATGTCGGTGACTTGGCTGGTTTTATCGGGGATCTGAGTCCGGAAACTATAGTGCTCCTGGGGATCGCCCTGGCGGTCATAGCGGGTCCCGCAATCCTGACAGGGGTACTAGCTATCGGTGGAGCCATAGCAGGGTTAGTTGGCTCCCTGCTAACGACTGGACTTATGCTTTCACCTCTGGTTGTGGTGTTAGGTGTAATCGCAGCCTATGAAACTAACTTCGGAGGTTTGAAGGACAAGATTGGTGCGGTCGGGGACGCTATACGAAACAAGGATGTGGCAGGTGCTATTCGTGGAATAGCAGATGCTCTTCTAGCGATACCCCTGGGAATAGCTACTGAGATTGGCGACCTGATTGGTATAGACGTAGTAGGTGGTCTAGAGGGTTGGGAAGAAGCCTTTGATGGTTTAAAGATTACCTTGGAACACTATGGCAGTGAAGCGATGGATGCCATAGCTCAAGGTATCGGAGATATGAGTAGCTGGCTTTTAACAGAGTTAATCGCACCTTTAGCGGCTGCGCTGCTGACCGCTGACTACGGGTTTATTCTGCTAACGGCTGGAAGGGCAGCTACCGAGCTTGTGCGTGGAATTGTTATGGGGCTTCCACAGTTTAGCTCCTGGCTTGCTGAGCACGTAATCGGTCCACTGATGGATGCTATCCTTAACGTTAATCTGATAGGAATTGTGATTACAGCAGCTCGTATAGGTTGGGATATTCTGAAAGGTATTGCGAACGTTTTCCTAACCTTGGGATCCTGGGTTGTAAACAAGATACTATCTCCGTTAATTACTGCGATCCTGAACCTGGACTTGAGTGGTTTGTTGGACACTGCAATGGCTATCGGTACAGCCATTCTGGACGGAATCTTAGCAGGGTTGTCCACTTTAGGGGTAATGCTTATTGACCTGATAAATGAGGCAATTCCTGATACGATAGATTTTGGTACAATTGACCTTGGAGTTAAAAAGATAGATCTTGGTTCTGTGAGCCTACCTGCTAACCCGATTCCAGGTGGCAGTCGCGATACAGGTGGTCGGGGCTTACCGGGATATGCCTACGCAATCAATCCTGGAGCAGGTACCGAAGTATTTGTACCTGACCAGCCTGGAACGTTCTATGCGAAGCAAGGTGGCATTCAGGCAGGTGGTCAGTCTATCAATATCAACGGGGAAGTACACGTTCACGGGGTACAGAATCCCGAGCAATTCTTCAAAGAGATGGAGCGCATTGCACGCCATAGGGCACAGGGAGTTCGTAGATGACCTGGAAGGTTCTAGTAGACTGGGATGGGGATGGTTGCTTCTACCTGCCACCTGTTGGAAACCAAGTGTCCAACGGCGATTTTGCTTCCGACGTAACTGGTTGGACTCCTGACGCAGATGTTACCTGCTCCTGGGCTGGAGGCAAGATGTATACACAGAGTTCGGTACCTGCCGACATAGGTTCTGTGTATCAAGCTCTAGACTACAATGTTTGTCCTGGCGATACATTCCATATCTCTATAAAACTAAACAATCTTGATGTAGTGCAGCGAACGATTGCCCTGACTATTTGCTCGGCAGCTAGTGATACAGGCAGACTATACGAAGAGCACGTTTTACCTGCCACCTCTGGAGAAATTACCTACACAACTTCCGGGTCGGTAACAGCAGGTTGGACCGATACTGTCTTCAAGATAATCCACTTAACGGCTGAAAACGACAACATAGTGGTTGACGACGTAGTTGTACAGATTACTCATGCGGTAGACAACATAAC
>Ga0180438_10001484_pt1 | contig 41623 bp, 40 predicted proteins | sample SS_ome_12_FD_132455 | JGI IMG/M metagenome (GOLD analysis project Ga0180438, IMG submission 132455) | Hypersaline lake sediment archaeal communities from the Salton Sea, California, USA - SS_3_D_2 metaG | ecosystem: Environmental > Aquatic > Non-marine Saline and Alkaline > Hypersaline >...
CATGGATGACGGAAGGAGGGGTGAGGAGTCGATCACACTATTGTAGATATAACCTGTTATTCCCGAACATTGTACAGGAGGGACTGAACTGCATTTAGAATTAAGTGTTGAACTGATAAATAAGAATTCGTTTATAAACAAACTCGAGATGTCTCCGAAGGGGTCTAGCGTGGCCAATCCTGCAAGGTTGATCGAACTCCTCATTCCTGCCAGATCTCATCGACAATGTCTGCCCATGCCTTCAGATGGTCTAAGTCCCAATGGGTGTAGGTGTCCTGAACCGCTTCGTCCATCCATCCCAGCACTGCTCGGATTTTTGCCGGATCATGCCCAGAATCACGCACAATCGTGTTTATCGTATGCCGGAATGAGTGAGGTGTGAGGCGCCGAGCCTGATGATCAATTCCTGCTCGGTCTATTGCCGTACAGAAATGTTTTCGCCACCATTTCTCAGCGAAGTGTGAACCGTTGTCGTAACAGAACACAAAGTCATCGGGGCCGATGCGTATCGATGCAGTCTGAAGTTGTAATAGCTTATCGATGGTTCTCGAAGAGAGAGGAACCAACCGGTTATGGTCCCATTTCGGCGGGCCGATCTCGTTACCACCTTTCCATGCCTCGCTCACTATGAGCACCTGCCGCTCAAAGTTGATGTGTCTCCACCGAAGCGCCAGTATCTCTCCTCGGCAAAGCCCGGTTACTGCTGCCAGGTAGAAGCAGGTATGGTCATGAATGTCCTGCCACGGCCCGTAGCCGTAATCTGGAAACAAGGCCCTAAGCTCCTCCGCCGTGAATGTGCCTCGCTCCTTCCTGTGCTCCTTTATTTTGCCAACGCCTGCGGTCGGGTCGCGGCTGATTTCTTCACGGTAAAGTGCCTCCCGAAAGATCACCTTCACTATACCTATTGCCTTGTTAACCGTTGCTGGTGTGTTCTTCGCAAGCAATCTCGAACGCAAGTCCAGCATGTCCGCACGGGTAATCTCGGAGATTCGTTTGTCTGCAAAGGAATCGCTCAGGATATGCTTTACCAGTCGTAGTCGCTGTATCTTTGCGTAACGGCGGGTGATACTCTTGCCTTCTTCACGGAGCCTGCGGATGTGCGGGCAACGATCCCAGTTGAAGAAGGGTTGGGCGTATCGACGAAAAGTATAATAACAGGGAACTGAAGCGCGTTCTTTATTGAGGATATCTACAACGTAGTTTTCCGCTGCCCTCGGGTGGTTTGGCCTGTTGACAGATAGTGCTTGATCTCGGGTAGTTTGTAATACCAGACCCTACCACGTTTCCACAACAGGAAAGGACGCTTCATCCAGAATCCTTTTATCGACAAATCATCGACACTCACTAAACCGGAGCCTGGATGAACAAAGGAAGGATGAAGTTTAAGTGCAAGTTTTACAGCAGGTTATATTCGGGCAATGCGGGATTCGAACCCACGACCTCTGGCTCCGGAGGCCAGCGCTCTATCCAGCTGAGCTAATTGCCCACATGATTCATTCCGCTACAATAATACATAAAAATCAAAGAAACATCAAGGTGAAACGAGTGAATCCCATGCAGTAAACACTTCGTCGACGTTATCCGGATTTTCTCATGCCCCGAACTCGCACTGGGCAATGCACCCCTGTTACCCCAGAGATTGCTTTTTCCGAGGTGCACCTCTTCTTTGTATAGTAAAGCTCCCGCGGTGTCGTCATAGACTCACCCCTTCGCCTTGTTTTTCGTGAATATTCTTCCTATATCGTTCCATATCAGGTAGAGGCAGGGAACGAGCACGAGTGTAAGGGGTGTGGCAAAGAGAAGCCCGTACCCCAGAGCGAGCGCCATGGGAGAGATGAAGAAATCGGTACCCCCGATGCCGTAGGCGAGCGGTAAGACTCCTGCCACTGTGGTGAGGGTGGTGAGGATGATCGCCCTCAGACGGTTTGCAGTACCCAGCGCGACCACATCTCTGAGCTCTCTCTCCGGATACTGCGTCTTCAATTCGTTCAGGTGGCTCACGAGAACGAGGGAATCGTTCACCACAACCCCTGCAAGCCCGATGGTCCCGATGATGGCGATGAAGCTGAGAGGCTGTCCGTGAATTGCGAGCGCGATGATCACCCCGACGATGCCGAAGGGAATCGCGACCAGCACAAGAAACGGCTGGGTAAAGGAGTTGAAGAGGAGCACGAGCAGGAAGTAGATACCGACGAATGCGATGATGAAGGTGAATCCAAGGTTTCGGATCTGTTTCATGCTCTCCTCAGCTTCACCACCCACCCGGACCTCCATCCCGGGCCAGTTTTCCTCCAGGTTCAGCCTGCCGAGAAGCGGTCCAATCACGGCGAAGGGAGTGGTGACATCCTGGTCCACGTCAGCCGTAACGGTTATTGTCCGGATCCCGTCGAAGTGCCTGAGGGCATTTGGACCCGGGCCGATTTTCAGGCGAGCAAAATCTTTCACTTTTATGAGACGTCCCTGCTGATTGGGAATGACGAGCTCTCTCAGGTATCCCACATCCCGCCTGGCCCGTTCGGTGAGCTGCACCCGGAAATCCACGTCCTCGTCTCCGTCTCGGATGCTGGTGACCACCTGCCCGTCGTATGCAATGCGGACGTTCTGGGCAACATCGGCGACAGTAAGGCCGAGCCGGGCGAGCTGTTCGTAGTCTATCTTGATTTCGATCTGCTCCTTTCCCAGTTTGTCGTCCCTGTCGATGTCCTTGACACCTTCGAAACTGCCCAGCTGTTGTACGATTTCACTCGCGAGCTTTTTTCTCACATCGTCATCGACTCCGATTACTCTCAGGGTAATCGGTTTGCCCACAGGCGGGCCTGCTCTGAATATGGAGAAGGTGAATTTATCGATTCCATCGATTTCGGCAATCTGTGTCCGCATCTCCTCAACGATCTCGTCTGCGTCCCGTGCACGCTGAGAATAGGGGGTAAGTCCAACGATGGTGTGCGCGTAGTTTTCTGCCTGTCCGGCACTCATCTCCCCGTCGAGCATGGAAAGCGAGCCGATCCTGGTGACGAAATTTTCCAGCTCTTCATCCGGGAGTGCCAGTACGACACGCTCGACCTCTTTCATTTTCTCCGAGCCTGCCCGGAGCGAAGTTCCTGTGGGAAGCTCTATATCGATCGCAAAGGTCTCCGATCCGGTGGACGGGAAAAGCAAAAACTCCATGTTATTGCGCGCATACCAGATTGCTGCGGCAAAGACCCCGAGGAAGAGCACAAGGAGAGGATATCTGAACTTGAGAAACGTGAAGGCGATGCGCCGGTAGAGCGCCCTGAGAGAGTTGAACCACTTCCGTGCTGCTGCACGCTGTGCGCTCTTTGAGGTTTTTTCCATCCCTCTCGCCAGGTGAGCAGGCAGGGCAAAGAGAGACTCTCCGAGAGAGACCAGCAGTGCAAGGCTCACCGTGAGCGGGATGACGAATATGAACTTGCCGAATATGCCTTTAATGAAGAGCATTGGGGCAAAGGCAAGGAATGTGGTGAGCACTGTGGTGAGCACTGGAAAAAACACGCGATTTGTCCCTTCTGCTGCAGCTTCGAGGGGAGATTCTCCCACGGAACGTCTGTAAAAAATACTCTCGGAGATGATGATTGCATCATCCACGATGATTCCGATGACGAGCACGAGCGATGCGAGGGAGATAGTATCCAGGAAGCGACCGAAGAGTGGCAGGAGAAAAAACACCCCGGTTATAGACACAGGAATACCCACCGCGACCCAAAAGGCGGTTCTGAGATTCAGGAAGAAACCGAGCATGAACAGCACGAAGGCAAGCCCGACGATGCCGTTCGTGAGCACGATTCTGTAGCGATTCTCCACGAAACGTGACTGATCCTGGGCGAGGAGAATGCGCACAGGTCCATATCGGTAGACAACATTCTTTTCTCCCGCTCTCCTGAAGAACCGCAGAAAGGAGGGACCCTCCGAACGTGTTTCGCCTCCAGGGCTCTCCACATACCCCGCAAGCACACCTCTCCCGCTTTCCTCAATGATCATCTTTTTTATTGCTCGCACGGTCCGGATGATGTCCGCATTTTCGGTTTTGTACACCAGGAAAGAAATTGCGTCCTTGCCGTCGATCCTGGTAATGAGACTTTCATCTTCGAAATCATCACGAATCACGGCCAGATCTTTCACCCGTATGACTGGTCCTTCAAAGGTGGACCTGACGATCACGTCCCCCACCTCGATGGGGCGTTCGAACTGCGCGAGAGTGACCACATTTTTCTCACTGGTGTAGGACTCAAAGGTTCCCCCGGTCAGCCGGATATTCCTCTCTTCGATGGCCTGCAATATCTCTCTGAGAGGAATCTGGTACCTGTCCAAAGCAGTGGGATTTACGTTTACCTTGATTTCACGGGCACGGTACCCGAACCTGTCCAGACGTGACACACCTGGCACGGCCTTGAGCTTTTTTTCGAACTGTTTTGCGATCTCCCGCAGCTCTCCATAGGGAATGTCACCGGTTATTCCCACCTCCAGAATCGAAATCTGAGAGGTATCGACTTCGGTGATCAGGGGGGATTCCGTGACTTCAGAAGGAAAATCAGTCACTCGGCCCACGGCGTCCCTGATGTCTGTTTTCACCTCCTCCAGGTCCTTGACATTTATGTCGATGGTGACGTTTATCACAGAAATGTTCTCAAGGGAGGTCGAGGTAATCCGCTCGATGCTCGTGACGCTTTTCAGCTCATCCTCGATCTTGTTCGTCACGTTGAGCTCAACGTCCTCCGGTGAGGCGCCCGGATATGAGGTGGTGATGATAACCTCACCGAAGTCGACCTCCGGAATGATGTCCCTCTTCAGAGTGCGTGCGGAATTGATACCGAGCATGATGATTGCAATGGTGAAAAGGGTCGCAAGGATGTGACGTGAGGCAAAGAACTCGAATATCTTCTTCATCTAATTGTCCTCATTTTATTATAGATGGATACGTTAATAAAATTACCGGAAAAGAAAAGTATTTCTCTGTGAAACGGGATGCAGTGTTTCTCTTTCAGCGGTATACAATGATCGCCCTGGACACCACTGGACAGAAGGCTTCACACATTCCACAGCCGATGCACAGCTCTGCATCAACGACCGGATACCGCAGTATGGTGTGTTCCCCATTCACTTCTTTTTCTTTCTCGATGACTTTGATCGCCTTGTAGGGAACCGGACAGAACTCTTCGCACACCAGGCAGTTGGTATCCTGTGAGAACACCACGCAGAGGTTTTCGTCGATTGCAGCGAGCCCGATTTTGCTTTTCTGTTTCTCTTCGAGTGACTGCATGGGAATCGCAAAGTTGGGGCAGACCTGCTGGCATACCTGGCAGTTGAAGTCACACCCGTTCTCTCGGTACTCCAGATGGGGAGTGAAGAGGCTGTCCAGGCCTGCATCCATGCCTGTAATCTTGATGATCCTGTTGGGGCAGCTCTCCACACACTGGAAACAGCGGAGGCACCGCTCCACAAATCGAGGCTCGTTCATGACCCCGGGGGGGCGAAGGAGCCGTGTTTTGCGGGTTCTGTCGATGAGAGAGAAAAAAGAACCGAATACAATACCGTACATGACCAGTGCACCTGATTTGAGAAACTTCCTTCGCGATTCATCTGTGGGGCGCTGGCTCTTTTCCGGCAATGTCGGCAATGCAAAGGAAAAGCCCCCAACTGGACAACGGTGCTCGTAGTCGAAACAGAGGATGCACTGATGCGTATGGATGCGCCGTGTTCTGAACTCTGCTGCGTGCATCGGGCAGGTATCGCACCTGCCGCATTTTGAGCATTTGGTGATGGAGAGCCGAAGAATTGAAAGCTTCGATATGAGCCCGTAGAGCGCACCCAGGGGGCAGAGGTATTTGCACCAGAGCCTCCGTGTGAGAGCCGCGCTCACGAACAAAAAACAGAGAAAGCCGATTCCGGAAGCTGAGAGGGAGAAAATTCGAATTATCCACACATTCGGATGAAAGAATTGCAGTACCGGCGGTGTGAAAAAAACAGTCACGAGCACTGCCCCGAGGAGAAACCATGCGGGAGGTGTGAAGGTAAGCCGTACTTTGAGCCATTCCTCAGCCTTCCTGAGCGGTTTGAATCGACGCAGCGGGATGAGCAGCGCATCGATCCCGTCTATCAGACTGCCAAGCGGGCACACCCATCCGCAGAAAAATCTTCCCAGGAGAAATGTGAGCAGGATGAGACCGATGACGGGAAGGATGATACTGTGAAGCGGTGTCAGGTGGGTGAGATATATGAGTGGATCAAAACGGAGAAAGGGATTCAAAAGCGTTGAAAAGGGATCAAGTGAGCGGATAAAGATGTACACGAAAAGTCCGAAGAAGAGAAACTGCGAAAGGATGCGGAAAGCTTTCATGCGTTTTTTCAATTCTGCGATCTCCTCAATATCCTGATCACTGCACCAAAGTCACTGCTCCCCTGCAGACATACCCCAAACAGGCCTCTTCCGAAGGCCGGTTCACCGCGTTCCAAAGGGATCTTCCTGCATCAGGTGCAAGTGTGACAGGAATTATTTTCTTTTTTTTCCCTCTGAAGGAAAATTACGAGAGGGTGAGGGATTTTCGTGAATAGCCCTCTATTTTCCCAATGCCCTTCTGTACCGCACGGGAGATGTACCCGATACTCTTCGGTTTCATATCGAAGAGCGGTGTGGTCTCAGCATCTGCGCTTACCACGTTTGAAGATGCGATAATCGTGTCCATCCTCTTGAGATAGGAACTGCTGCCACCAGTCGGACCATTTTTCAGCATGATGTTCGTTGCGTCTACTACCGTGAGGTGCGACTTCACTGCCATGTTGATGTCAGAGATGGCATCGTGGAGCTGCCAGTGCCACCTGGACCTGTTGTCTCCTGTGATTCCCATGAGGTTTTTCATTCCGATTGTGAGCCCTGCAGAAGAATGGTCCTTGGCGACTGGAACATTGATCAAAACATCAGATTCCAAAACGAGTCTGTTGACCGACGTTTCTTTCAGATGCGAAGCGTCTCGGACGGTGATTGTCTTGTACATCTTTGCGTTCACATCGTTGACATACAGGACCTTCGCTCCAGCCGCCTCTGCTGCTTCGGCAATGCCGGAATTCACATAGGTGAGCTTGGGATTGTTGCAGGTCCTGTCGAACACATACACCTTTGATGCGAGTGCCTGAAAGCAGAGGTGTACGATGGTGCGCACGATGACAGGATCGGTGTTTGCCTTTAATTCAGGTGTTGAATTCCAGGCGATGTTTGGTTTCACTACGACAATGTCGCCTGGCTTCACATACCGGTGAATTCCGCCGACGAGTGTGATCGCTTCGGCAACCGACCGCGCATAGTCTTTTCCCTTCACCACTCCTACCTCGTATCCATCCTCGACCTGGTCAGGAAAGGCCTTTCTCACGGCGAAGTACAGAGAAGTACCCAAAACTGCCTTTAAAAAATCACGTCGTTTCATGTGGGTTACATTAATCGATTTCTGAGGTAAGACAAGGAAAAATTATTGGTATCCAGCACCCAGTTGGCCGCACGCTGCCGAAATATCCTGTCCCCTCTTGTAGCGCTCAGAAACCTCGATTCCATGTCCCTTCAGCAAGCCGGTGAATCTGCGCACCGATGTATTGTCAGGGATGGCAAGCCCCCGGCTTTTCACCGGGTTGTACCGGATCAGATTGACATGGCTCTTGGTCTGCATCGCAAATCGTGCAAGCGCCTCAGCGTCTTCCTGCGTGTCATTCACTCCGGCAATGAGGGTGTACTCGAGGCTTACCCTTCTTTTCGTGTGCTGTCTGTAGAAGATGAGAGCCTTTCTGAGTCCAGGGAGTGAGTCGGCTTTCGACCGGGGAATGAGCCTGCTCCGTTTTTCCTCGATTGCAGATCCAATTGAGACCGCAAGTCTTACATTGAGTCCTGATTGAGCGAGTGCTCGTATTTTTTTCAAGATACCGCAGGTCGAGATGGTAATTTTTCGCGGCCCGAACCCTGCTGATTGGAGGAGTGCGATTGCCCTCGTTACTGAATTGTAATTGAGGAGAGGTTCACCCATACCCATGAAGAGAATGCTCTGCGGTTTTCCATGGAGGCGGCAGAGAGTGAGTGTCTGAGAGACGATCTCCTCTGAGGAAAGGTTCCTGATGAGCCCGATACGGCCGGTCGCGCAGTATACGCACCCAACGGAGCAGCCTATCTGAGAGGAGAGGCAGAAACTCGTCCTCCCGTTTTTGTCCACAAGGGCTACGGACTCGATCTTCCTGCCGTCTTTCAAGACAAACCCGTACTTTATCGTGTCCCCGTGTCGAGACACCGTCCTGCTGTAGTGCTTCAAATACTCTAATGAGAAGAGGGCTTCCAGATCTCGTCGCAGAGCGGTGGGAATATCAGTCATATCTGAGAAGCTTTCTGCATATCTGTGGTAGATCCATTGAAATATCTGAGTTCCGTGAAAATCCTTGAAGTCTCTGTCTTTGCAGAATTGTTTGAGCTGATCCTCTGTGATACCGATGATGTTATTTTTTCCCATCGCAGCTGGCCGCTTCTGTTTCAATGGAGAAATATCTGTTCTCTCTTCGGGGAAGCAGGCAGGGACTAGTGGCCCTGTTTCAGGAGCTTGAGTCTTCTCTTGAGCTCCTCGTTTGTGATACCCTTCTTCAGTGCGTCTCCCAGTACTTGAATTGCAAGATCAGGTTTGTTCATTTCAGTGAAGCACTCGGAGAGCAGTATGGTCAGCTGGTAGTTCAGGCCTGACATCCGCTCGAGCTGCTGGAGGTTCTCAACGGCTGCGTCATAGTTTTTCTCGGCTTTGTCGACCATACTGAGCCCAAGGATCGCGTAATAGTCGAACTCTCTCTCTATGGCTTTCTGATAGTAATGTCGGGCGGTTTGATAATTTCCAAGATTTCTGTAGGAATCACCGAGTCGGGTGAGAATTTTTCGGTTGTACGGGTCGTTTTTCAGTATCTTTCGCCAGTACTCTGCCGCTTTCCCGTAGTCCCGAAGTCCTCTGTAACAGTCTGCGATACCGTAGAGTGCGTAAAAATTTTCATCCTCTATATCGAGCGCTTTGTAAAAATATTTCAGACCGTCATTGAACTGTTTCAGCTTTCTGTAGCAGTTCCCCATGTTGGTCAAAACCTTGATGTCTTTGGGTTCGATTTCATGGAGCTGGTTCCAGTATTGAAGAGATGTAACAAACTCGTTCATTTCGAAATTGCAGAGACCGAGTCCGGAGAGTACATATGGATTCTTTCTGTCTACGGTATAGGCCTTTTCGTACTTCTCTATCGCTTCTTTCAACTTGCCCATCTTCCTATAGGTGTCGCCCAGACGGGTAAGGATTGCGATGTCGAACTCGTGCTCGTTGTAGGAGAGATACTCCTCCCATATCCGTACTGCATCCGTGTGCATCCTCAATGCCCTGTATGCGTCGGCGATACCGATGAGCGCGAATTTGTTCAGTGGATCAATTGTGAGCGCCTTCTTGTAGTACTCGATTGATTTTTCGAATCTTTTTTCCCCACGGGACACATCCCCCAGTCCGACAAGCGCGTAGATGTTTTTCTTGTCCAATTCAAGTATCTTTTCAAACTCCTGGCTGGCTTCCCGGTACCTGCGCTCTTTGAGCAGGGTATATCCTGATTTTGAAAGCTCCGGTATCTTTTGCCACTCTTCATAACTTTTTTTCTGTTTTTTCATTCTTCTCACTCTTTGTATTTTTTTTCTCTTCAGACAGCCATTTCTTCAACACTAAAGCCATTCGCTCTGTGAGCTCCCGTATCCTTTTTTCGTATTTTGCCTCGATGTAGTAGTGCAGCGCCTTGAAAGGATCTTTTTTATCGAAATAGTAGTAGTCGCCAATCCGAATGAGCCCGTCCTTGTACGCGGTGGCAACGAATATCTTCGACGCCTTTTCCACATCTCCCTGGTTGAAAAGCTCGTTTCCTTTTCTGATAAGAAGCATTCTCTCCTTTGGTGTGAGCACCTTTTCCATATAAATAATAATGTACTTTGTTGTTTGCAATTTTTCAACATGGATGAAAGAAAAAAAGAGGAAAATATCTCAAAGTATTTCGCTGGAATTGACGAACTCATTTTCGCTGTATACCTTATTTTTAATCCCAATGATCGTTTGAACAGGTTTCCGAGATGGCACGTAATATATTTCTCCCAGGCTGGAGTTTGAAAGGCGAAAGGATTCACATCGAGGGTGAGCAGCTGCACTACCTCAAAAATGTGGTGCGGGTGCAGCGGGGAGATGAGCTGAGTGCAATCATAGGAGACAGAAGGTATGAGCTGCGGGTAAGCGTACTCCAGGAAGGCCGGATCATCTGTAATATCACTGGAGCCCGGAATATAATGAGGGAGCGCAGAATTTCTATTCTCGTATATCTCGGGCTTTTAAAGTCGAAAAAGATGGATTTTGCCGTTGCAAAGCTGAGCGAGCTGGGTGTGAAAGCGATGTGTCCGCTGAAGACCGCAAGAACTGTACCCGGTGGTTGTCCTGGAGAGGAAAAGATAAAACGCTGGGAGAAGATCGCACTGGAGGGTGCAAAGGTATCGGGAGCGGAAACCGTGATGAAGATACTCCCAGTCAGAACCATCGCTGCCGCTGTTGAAGAGCTGAGGGATACAGAGGGGGAATACAAAATCGTGTTCAGCCTTCCCAGCGCAGACAGAGATCTGGGAGGCAGGAACGCGCCCAGTAATGCTGTCCCTGGAAATAATGCAGCCAGCGGGGATGCTCTCATCCCAGATACCCAAGGTATACCGATTCGGAAGGCCCTTGATGATATTGGTTTTCATGAAGGCATGGTTTTACACCTCTTTTTCGGTCCAGAAGGGGGATACAGCCCTGAAGAGTTCCACGCCCTCACCGGAGCGGGGGTGGTCCCTGCAAGCATGGGTGAACATGTGCTCAAGTCGGAAACCGCGGCGATCGTGGGTGCCGGTTTCATCCGCCTCTATTATGCAGGTTTATGATTGTTTATTGAGAAAAATACCGTTATATTGCTTTTGTTTTTACGAAAAGGCAGTTCCGAGATCACACACGCGTATCCACGGACATTGATAATATGAAAAGAGCCAGAATACTTGGAATACCCTATGACAATCTCACGACCGAGGAAGCGCTCTTCAGTGTTGAGCAGCTCCTTCGGGATGGGAAAAGTCACACCCTGGTATTTCTCTCCTTTCCGCTTTTAATGCGGTCGAAAAGGAACAAACTGCTGCGTGTGTTTTTGGAAGAATCGGATCTCATAATACCGACCGGAACATACATGCACTGGGCAGCAGGATTTCTGAAGAGACCTCTCAAGGAACACATCGATCCCTCTGTGTTTGTAAAACGTCTCATGGTGCAGTCTGTGGAGCTCGGAAGGAACGTGTATCTCTTAGGTGGGAGGGGACCAACCATCGATCGCGCATTTTCGAATCTTGTACGAGAAATACCGAGGCTCTTTGTGGTCGGCAGGTACAGGGGAAATTACCGCAAATCCGATCATGAGAACATCATCAGCGCTATCGGTAAGGCTTCGCCCGATTATTTTTTCATCGGGCTTGGTTCTCCCCAGGAGCAGATATGGATAGTGCAGAACAGGGAAAAGATCCATGCGAAAATAATCGTTTTCATTGAAGGTCTATTCGATGTGTATGCGGGAAATGTGAGACGGGGGTCCCACTACGGAAAGCGCTTGAACCTGGAAAGGGTACCCAAACGGGACATCTTTTATCCCTACGCCTTTAAAAGAGCGGTTCGAACTCCTCTCTTTGTGCTCGCGGTAATCTTTGAGAAGATTTTCTGGAAGAATTGATGAAGCAGATATCAGCACTCATCATGGTGAAGGAAAAGGAACCAGGTCTTCTCTCCATCGCCGGGAACAGAGAGAAATCTCTCGTCCCGGTGTTCGATGGGAAAAAAATAATCGATTTCTACCTTAGTCTTCTGCTCACGAATGGGTTTCACAGAGTTACTGTTGTGACGGATAGAGAGCATACCGGAATGAAGGATTACCTTGTCTTTGCCTACAACTCTCACAGAATAAAGGTGATTTCAGATCCAGATATTCTCCGTGCAGCGGTGAATCTTCTCAAAACAAGAAAAAATGAGTGCGTGCTTCTCCTGAGGGCTGATCATATCTTTGTTCCTGACTGGGAGAATGTAAGAAGAACCCTCCTCGATCTTCCACCTGACAACTATGAGATCCAGAGTACTGAGCGTGAGAGTATAGGATTCCTGCTCCATGAAACGAGGAACCTGCAGGGGTTGAGAGGAAAATACGCCAGAACGGGTCAGAAGGATTCGAGAATCGACGGTGCATGGGAGTACATTACAGGTTTGCTGCGCCCAATCTCGAAGAAACACACATTGAAATCGCTCTGCCTTGCTGTTCGAACTGTGGTCGATTATTACAAGGCCCATTTTAGATTTCTCGATCGGATCGAGGAGCTCATCCCCTTTCTTCCGATGTATCCTGATTTTGGCAACGAAGAACCTGCCACAATTACGGGTACCGGATACGTGCGTAACTCCAAGCTTTCTTCTTCTGCGGTTGTCGAGGGTTTTGTTGAACACTCCATACTCTTTTCCCATGTGCGGGTGGGAAAAAATGCAAGGATTGTCAACTCCATCGTTATGGAAAACAACTTCATCGGGAATGGAGCGTTGGTCTACAACTCCATTCTGTGTGACGGAACCGAGATTTTTTCTCGGGTAACGCCGAATATCGGTGAAGATGTGAAGATTGGCGAGGACGATATGAGGGGTGCCAATACCCAGTACCCCGAATACCTATATGGCGGAATTACTCTTATCGGGCAGAACGTAGAAATACCGAGGGGATTCAGGATATCGAGAAACTGCTACATCGGTTCAGATGTGGGAAAGTCTGTCCTGAAAGGGATCGATAGGGTAAAAATGGGCGATACTATTCTGCAGCAATGAAAGCAGTTTGGGCCGTTGATTTTCCATTTCGTGGATGATAGAATTGTAAAAGCGATGATACGATTCAACAAGCCGACCATTGGGAAGAAAGACCTGGAATCAGTTCTCTACTGTATGATCGAGGATAATCTTGCACCAGGCCAGTACCTGAAAACCTTCACTTCAATGCTCTCTGCAACCTTCGGCATTCCACATGTCGCAGCATTTTCGAGTTATTTTCATGCCCTAGAGACGGCGTTTCATCTAATTGGGGGCTCCCAGGGAGATGAGGTGCTTATTCCGAGCAGCGCACGTCCGGTTATCGTGCGGTGTCTTCTCCGGTGCGGGTTGACACCTGTTCCAGTGGACATCACGTCTGATTCATTTCTTCCACCCGTTGGAGAAATTAAGAGAAAGATGAGCTCACGGACGCGATGTCTATTTATTCCTCAGATGTTTGGAATTCCCTCTGACCTGTCCATCTATCGAGAGCTGGATCTCCCTATAATCGAAGATGTGGATGGATCAATCGGCTCGAGAGTGAATGGAGAGCGGATCGGAAGTTTTGGGGATTATATCACAATGAATTTCAACGATGATTCTCTCATTACTACGGGAAGCGGAGGAATGCTTGCTTCCAGAGACAGGCAACTCAAGCAATTCGTCGATATCTTACGCAATGATCAGGAAGACTCGGTCGTGCTCATGAGCGACCTCAATGCATCCTTGGGAGTTTCTCAGCTCGGAAGGCTTGAGAAAAACATAGAGTCAAGGAAGAGAATCAGCGGATATTATGACGATGCGGTTTTTGCGTCAGGCGGTGCGCTTGTTGGCAGAGATGAGGGAAAGGAATTTGTTTTTTCCAGCTATGTGGTAGCTACCAGGACTGCGTTCAAGGAATGCGTCCAATTTTTTAAAAAATTCGATATCCCAATTCGCAGGGGAATTGAAAAACCGATTCATGCCATACTCGGGCTTTCCGCGAGGGACTACCGGAACAGTGAACAGATGCATCATTCACTCATTGCGTTCCCAATCTACCCTGCGCTTTCACAGAAAGATATCGAGAACATTGTCAAAGGGATAAAAGCGATTCTTTGAAAAATAACGGATCCTTTCATGCATTTCCCTGAAAGAGAAGAGAGGAATTGATTGTTCATTAATGAAGTAAGAGTGGAGTCGGAAGAGTGAAAATCGTGGGGATCGTCCTAAAAGATAAAAGTGCGCCTGCTTCGGCTGCTGTTCAATCGCTTGTGGAATATCTCAGGAAACGATCGATCAAATATTACATCATCCCATCACGTGAAGGAAAAGTCACCCAGGCCCTGCTGAAAAAGATCCCTGCCACCGATCTGTGTATCACCTTTGGAGGGGATGGGACACTGCTTTTTGCTGCACGGATGTTTTCACAATACGATGTGCCTATTGTGGGCATTAACCTGGGTGGGCTGGGTTTTATCACTGAGTTCAGGGAGAGCGAAGTCACTGACTGTGTCGAGTGTTTTCTCAGGGGAAACTTCAATTTCGATGAACGAATGATGATCGATGTGCACATCTTCAGGAAGCGCGCGCAGGTGTACAGCGCTACGGGTTTAAATGACCTTGTAATCAGTACCGGCGGTATCTCCAGGCTCATTCAGCTCGAAGTCGCAAGCGGAGATAAAACAATCGGCACATACCGAGCAGACGGAATAATCATTGCAACCCCGACCGGTTCCACTGCATACTCTCTTGCGGCCGGAGGCCCGATTCTGCAGCCAAACATGGCAGCCTTCGTAATTTCTCCAATCTGTCCGCACTCCCTTGGCGCACGACCGCTCGTGGTGCCTTCAGAAGAAAGGGTAAAGATCAGGGTGCTCTCTGACCATCGGCAAATCGTGGGTACAATCGATGGTCAGATGGCAGTAGATCTTCTGCACATGGATGAAGTATGTGTAGAAAAGTCAGAAAAGGTAACGAAATTACTCTCTATGGGAAACAGAGACTTCTACGATATTGTGAGTGAAAAGCTCTCCTGGAAGGGTTGACATGCTGAAAGAGCTCTACGTGAATAATTATGCCCTCATCGACGAGCTGAGGATTGGTTTCAGCAAAAACCTGACCATTCTGTCCGGTGAAACAGGTGCGGGAAAGTCCATCATTGTGGGGGCTCTGGGCCTCATTCTTGGAGAGAAGGCAAAGACATCTTCCATACGGTCTGGAACAAGTCAGTGCATTGTTGAAGGGATTTTTCTCGTAGAAAGGGATCATCCCGTACGTCAAAAGTTGAAAGAGCTTGGGGTGGAGCACAACGAGGCTGAGGAGATAATCATTCGGCGGATTATCAGCGCGTCAGGCACTTCACGATGTTTTGTCAACGGGCTGCAGCTCTATACAAGGGATCTGCGCGAAATCACTGATCAGCTGGTTGATATTCATGGCCAGCACGAACACCAATCCCTGCTCAGTGTGAAGAATCATCTCCTTCTGCTCGACAGATATGGGAAGCTCTGGCAGGAACTCGCGACCTATCAGAGTTCGTATCACAGGATACAGGACATCAAGAAAGAGATTCAAAAGCAGACAATGGATGAGAGAGAGAAGGAGAGAAGGATCGATATACTGAAGTATTCTCTGAGGGAAATCGAACAGGCGAAACTCAGGGAGGGCGAAGAGGAAGAGCTCGAGGAGGAGTACCAAGTATTGCGGAACTATGAAAAGCTCGTTTCCTCCGTTCAGAGTGCTTATCAGCTTCTCAGAATGGCCGACAGTTCTGCTCTGGCAATGCTCGAAAGTGCCTTGAGCGAAGTAGACAGAATTCGGGGATATTCCAGCAGTATAAATGAGATTGTAATCCAGCTCGAATCCTCCAGAATCATGATAGAGGAGGCGTCCTTAAGTTTGAAAGGGTACGTTGAGGGCATCGAGTACGATCCCGGGAGAATTGATGCGATTCAGAAGCGCATTGAGTTGATCAAGGGTTTGAAAAGAAAATACGGCGCCTCGATCGAAGAGATAAAAATATACAGTGAGAAGTGCAGAGTTGAGCTTGAGAATCTGGAGATAAACGAGGAGCTGCTGGAAACACTGAATAAAAAGATCGAGGAGGAGCTCCGGCAGGCACAGAATTACGCTCTTTCACTCTCTGCGCAGAGGAGAGTGTCCGCACACGCTCTCGAGGAAAGCGTGAAGAAGGAACTCTCCTTTCTTGGTATGGAGAAATCCAGGTTCAAAGTACGGATCACCTACCGTGAGAATGCAGACGGCCCGGTTCTCATAGACGGAAAGAAGTACGAGCTCGGGTCTTACGGTCTGGATCAGGTCGAGTTTCTCATCTCTACCAATGAAGGTGAACCGCTTCTCCCCTTGAAGAATGTTGCCTCAGGAGGTGAGCTTTCACGGGTGATGCTCGCAATCAAGACAGTTCTCGGAAATGTTGACCCGATACTTACGTTCGTATTCGACGAGATAGATGCTGGTATCGGAGGCAGGGTGTCCTGGGCAGTGGGTAACAGACTGATGGAGTTGGCGAGATACAAACAGATACTGTGTGTCACCCACCAGGCACAGATCGCATCAAAGGGAGATCTGAATCTCAGGGTGGAGAAAAGAGGAAAAGATAAAAGGACCATTACAGACGTGCGAGTGTTGGATGAAAATGAGAGATTGCAGGAGATCGCTCGCATGATCAGCGGTGACAGGATCACGGACGCAGCTATTCGTCAAGCCGAGGAAATGGCAAAGGGAAAAGCTGACTGATTGAGCAGCTCGCCGGTGTGGGTCGTCAGGAGTCTTTGTGCAGAGATTAAAATTTGTGTGTTTTATCTGTTTGAGATATAATGAATGTAGGTATTACTTACAGTGATCGATCAGAAGGGCGGTGAATCATTTTAATTTACATTCACCTCGAGAGAAATTATTTTTAGTATAGCGGTGTGTAGATATTTTTAAGGAGGAAAATTGAAAAAATTCACGTTCATTTTAGTATCTATTATAGTTCTCACCGGCAGTCTGATCTTTGCCGGGCCGAGCCTCCAGCAGATTTATTCGAACATCAATGAGATGGCAGGTAAGATCACCCCGCGGTCCTACAGGGTGAGGGTTGAGAACAACAAATTCGATGAAGCGCTCAAGGAACTCCCACAGGATATCCTGACTGGAGACGGAAAACCCTTTGTGTCGATTTATTTCCGCAAAGGGGAAGGAGTCCGGATTGTAATCGAAAACGTGCAGAGTGAGTATGCGTCTCTTTTTTCCTATATTGAAGACTATGTCAAGTTTTCTGGAATATCAAAGGTTCAGAATCCTCAAGAGTTCAAGGTAATGCTCGACAAGGATATAATCGAATACTACAGAGAAGAGAAGGATTTTGTAATCGTAAAAGCCTGGGATCCCGAGACAGAAGTGAAGGACGACAACTATGCCCTCTTCTACCTGGATAAGAAGAACTGGGTCATAAAAAAAGCTGTATACTATGTTGACGGAACTCAATTCGTGGAAGCGGAGAACAGTTATAAAAAGTTCGGGCAGTATTATCTGCCCTATAAAATTGTCCTTACTTCGCTGAATGATAATTCACAGGATGTGTTTACATTAAAGGATTATACATTTACTGATTGACATATTTTTCTTTCTGTATATCATGTGAAGATAAATACGTTGCTGGCGAAGGAGGGCGGAGAATTCCTCTCAATACGAGGGGGGAGTATGGGAGATATTGTAGATGCCGGTTACTACATCACAATTGGACAGTATCCACAGGACATAGTGTCAGATGTAGAAGCACGGGAAGAAGTTCCGGAGGAGAAGACTCGGGAAGTGCAACCGGAGAACGGGAATGAAATCGAGGATAACCTTGGTCAGAATATAGATGTGACCGTGTAATCACTGTTGTAGGATCAAGGAATGTCTGTAGAGACGGAAAAAAAGAAAAAATATTCTGAGGAAGTAGCCTATCTCAAGAAAAAGATCGATGAAATTAATCAGAAGATCAGGTATTTAGAATCCAAGCACGGTGGAAGTGAAAACTTCGATAAGATACTGATTGCTTCCCACCACATCGATATGGTTTCAATTTATAGTGCGATGACGGATCTGAGCGTGAACCTCCTCGGGTTCAAGAATGAATCCTATCTTGATGCAGGGAGAAAGGCTCTTTATAAGGCAATTATTCTCCTTGAGGGGGTTGTTTCACCGGTCATTGACATGCCTCTTGGAGATAACTACGAGCTTTTGATATCTCTTGGGGAATTCAATGACGGGGACAGGCTCAAACTCATCCGGAAGATCGGATTTGTCGTGTCTCTTCTGGAGGACAGGTACGGGAAAAATTCCAAATGGAAGTGGAGTTTTGTCGAGATCGAAGGGAGATACGCGGTGATCACAAAAAACCTTTTCGATTTTCGTACCTATCAGGCGAAAAATGATCCGATGAGTGAAGGGTTTGATGACCGCTTTGATTATCTGTTTCTCGTGAAGGATCTACTTGTTGATGCGAGCAACCGATATCGTGAAAAGTACGAAATGACAAATCATAATACGGAAGACATGAGGAAGGCAATAGACTACCTGAGAGCTCTGAAAAGAATACATATTCTTTTCAATGAATCTGGGGAACTGGCAAATGTCGAAAAGAGGATCGATCTCTGGTCGCAGAAACTCGATTCGGACATGAAGGCGAAGGAACAGCAGATGAAGATGAAGGCTCACGAAGCCCTGAAAAACAAAATACAGAATCAATAGTCTATCTGCAGATGAATAAGATCCTGTGTGTGACAGAAAATATCCAACTGAGTGAAAGCCAGACTGTTTTCCACCGGCCGATTATTAATCGGCCGATTATTAATCGGCAGGTTCTTTTCCACAAATGTGCCCGAATCTCTTCGTTACTTCTTCGACATTTTCAATGAATAACGGTATTCCGGTTCATTCCTGAAAGAAAGAGTAGACTTCAGGTGTTAAAAAAAATAATGAAATTTTTCTTGACAAAGTGTGATAAAATATTATAGTAATGGAAATTCTTATTTATAATTTCTTATAAAAATTTACCATTATTATAATATTTGGCATGAAATGATGAGAAAAGAGGAAATCAATTTGAGCAGCACATACACAGAAGAGCTGAAGAATTCACTTCTTGAGAAAGAACTCAACAGAATGCTCACAATAACTGAAGCTGCTGAATTGCTCGGGGTGAGCTGTACTTCCCTCAGGCGATATGCAAACGAGGGTAAGATCAGGGTGTACAGGGTAGGTTCCGGTAAACACAGAAGATTTCGAAAAAGGGATGTGCTCAGCTATTTGGAGCAAAATAGTGGTATGTAAGCGTATCTTTGTTCTCTTTACGTGTGCTTTTTTATTCATGAGCCTTATGGGCTGCAGTGGTTTTCGAGATCGGAGAACCATCTGGAAGAGCAAACAAGCTCTGGGGCGTAAGGAAAAGGATATAGGGGAACTCGTCGAAATACGTGGCAAACTGAAGAGGATCATCGAGATGAAGATACGGGCGGTGAAGTTGCTCGAGAGTGCCAATCGAGTGCTGGGGAGAAAGTATATCGAGATAGGAAGCTATAATCTTGCCCTCGATGTTCTGAAAGAGGCCGAATATCTGGATCCGAATAGCGCCTTCGTGAAAAAAGACATCGGCGAGTGCTACTATTTTCTTGGGAGATCTGCTATTGTTCAGGAGGACAGGGAAAAGAGTTTTTCCCTGTCCAGGAAATATTATGAAGCGTCGATAACGATCCAGCCGGATCTGGTCTCATCCCGCTATGGGCTCGGGCTTCTATTATTTTTCGGGTATGGCGATGTGAATGGCGCGATCGAACAGATGAAACAGATTCTTGTGTATGAGCCTGAGAACATAGAAGCCCATTTTGCGCTCGGTCGGCTCTATTATGAGATGAACGAGCTCGGAAAAGCGCTTGGTGAATACATCACACTCAATCGCATTTTACCGAAAGGCTCTCCAAAGAAAAATCAGGTGGAAGAGAATATTTTGAGGATAAACAGGGAACTGGGTGTATATGAATGAGGAGAATTTAAAGGCGATGTTTCTTTTCAACCGGGTGACCAACTACACACCGAAGCAGAAATTTGAGCTTCTCGAGAAGTATGGATCGGCAGCGGAGATCCTTGCGAAGAGAAAGGAGGCCGAAGACGTTTTCGGAAAGCCCTTCAAGATCAACGGATCCCTTCTTTTGGAACAGAAGGAAATGAAAACCGTGGAGAAGGAGTTTATTTTTTATGAAAAGAACGGAATCGAGATACTATCCATCTCCGATGAACGATACCCCAATTTGTTGAAAGAGATATATGATCCGCCTTCGGTGTTGTTCGCCTGTGGGAATCTCGAGCTCTTGAAGAATGAATGTCCTGTGGCAATGGTTGGATCTCGGAGAGCTTCAAATTCGAGCATTACGCTTGGCTACAGTGTTGCACGGGAACTCGCAGGAGCAGGAGCGGTTGTGGTGAGCGGACTTGCCCGGGGGATTGATTTTTACGCGCACAAGGGGGCACTCGACGGGAAGGGGGGGACAATTGCAGTACTGGGAAACGGCATCGACGTTGTGTATCCCAGGGTGCACTCAGCAATGTATGAGCGTATAAGGAGGGAAGGGCTCATCCTCACCGAGTTTCCCCTCGGGACACCACCTTATAAGAGAAACTTCCCCATGCGCAACAGGGTTATCAGTGGCCTGGTGCTGGGAGTTTTGGTTGTGGAAGCATCGGATAAGTCTGGAGCACTCATCACTGCAGAATACGCGCTTGATCATGGGAGAGAGCTCATGGCCTTTCCGGGCAGGGCGTCGTCGGAGACCTCGGCGGGGAACAACCGGTTGATCAAGGAGGGTGCCCACCTGGTGGAGAGCGCGCATGATGTATTCTCGGTCCTGGGACGGGAGTATGATGAAAGGGTTGAACGAGGGAGCCGGTTCTTCAGCCCCCTTGAGCAGGAGATTCTCAAGGTGATCGGTGATGATCTGGTGAGCATAGAAGAGATCGAGGGAGCCACTGGGAGACCGGTATCAAAGGTTGCATCCGCCCTCATGATGCTTGAGCTCAAGAGTGTTGTCGTTCAGTACCCGGGGAAATTTTTTTCGCGAATGGAGAAATATGGACACTAAGAAAGCGCTGGTGATTGTCGAGTCGCCCACGAAAGCAAAGACCATCAACAAATACCTCGGAAAGGGGTATGTGGTGAAATCATCCATGGGTCATCTTGTCGATCTTCCGAAATCGAGGCTTGCGGTCGATGTAGAGGACAACTTCCGCCCTGACTACATCACTATCAGGGGAAGAGGGAAAATACTGAACGAGCTCAAGAAGGAAGCGGCGAAGAGCAAGAAGGTATATCTCGCAGCCGATAGCGACAGGGAAGGGGAGGCGATTTCCTATCATATCAAGAATGCTCTTTTAAAGAAAGGGAGCGGTGAGAAAATCAGACGGATTGTGTTCAATGAGATCACCGAAGGGGCGATCAGGGATGCAATTAAAAATCCGCGGGACATCGATGTTGCGCTGGTCAATGCGCAGAAGGCACGCCGCATACTCGATAGACTAGTCGGGTATAAACTCTCACCTCTGCTCTGGGAAAAATTAAAAAAAGGATTGTCAGCAGGGAGGGTCCAATCTGTCGCCCTCAAAACAATTTGTGAACGGGAAGAGGAGATCGAGCGGTTCGTCCCGAAGGAGTACTGGACAATCGATGCGCGATTCAAAAAAAGTAAAAAGAACTTCAATGCGCGACTCATCCGGTTTAACGGAGCAAAGGTGGAAATAGGTTCTGAAGAGGAGGCAGATGATATCCTTCAGAAAGTCGAAAACGAGAAATTTTTCGTATCTGAAGTGGAGGAAAAAAATCGAAAACGCAGGCCTCCTGCTCCCTTTACCACGAGCAAGCTTCAACAGGCAGCTGGCTCACGGTTCGGATTTCAGTCTCGAAAGACAATGCTCATCGCACAGCAGCTGTATGAGGGAATAAGCCTGAAAGAAGGGCCTGTCGGTCTCATCACTTATATGCGAACGGACTCCGTGAGGGTCGCAGCCGTTGCCCAGGATGAGGCAAGAAGGTATATTGCCGATGCATTTTCAAAGGAATTTATCCCGGAGATACCGAACGTCTACAAGAGTAAAAGCTCTGCACAGGACGCGCATGAGGCAATACGACCGACTTCGGTGTACAGGACGCCTGATACTATAAAGTCATATCTCTCCAGGGATCAGCTCAGACTCTACACCCTCATCTGGGAACAGTTCGTTGCATCTCAGATGACCGGAGCCCTGTTGAAACAGGTACGTGTTGACATCATTGCAGACGGCGGAATATTCAGGACAAGCGGTCAAAGCGTGCTTTTCGAAGGATTCCTGAAGGTGATGAAGCGGGAGGAAAAGCTTTTGGAACGGGAGCTTCCACCGCTCTCCGTCGGTGAAGAACTCAAACCGCTGAGTGTCGAGAAAGAGGTACATTTTACAGAGCCGCCACCGCGCTTCACAGATGCGACTCTGGTGAAGTTTCTCGAGGAGTCGGGCATCGGCAGACCGAGTACCTACGCCCCGATTATCACCACGTTGCTCAACCGTTACTACATCGAGCGAAAGGAAAGGCAGTTTATACCAACTTTTCTCGGCAGACTGACAAATGATCTGCTGGTGAAGGCATTTCCCGATCTGCTCAACATCGAGTTTACTGCGAAGATGGAACAGCGACTCGATGAAATCGCTTGTGGAAGACTGGAGTGGGTTGTACTGCTCAGCGATTTCTACAAGCCATTCATCGATATGGTCGAGGATGCGAAAAGAAATCTGGAAAACATGAAGGGTATAACCGATGAGGAAACTCCCTTCAGCTGCGAGAAGTGTGGGAGGAAAATGCTGAAGAGGCTCGGCAGATATGGATATTTTCTCGCATGCTCGGGTTTTCCTGAATGCAGAAACACAAAGCCTCTCCCCCTTGGGAAGTGCCCGAAACAAGGATGCAGCGGGTATGTGGTGCAGAGGAGCACGAGGAGGAAGAAGAAATTCTACGGATGCACCAATTATCCGGAGTGTGATTTCATGACCTGGGATACACCGGCTGCAAAGAACTGTCCCAAATGCGGGAGCATCATGGTGCAGAAGGCAGTATCGGGTGAAAAGTTGCTCATCTGCCAGAGGGAGGGGTGTGGGCACCGTGAACCAGTAGAATCAGAGATACCTCAAAAGTTGATGGTGAAGGTTTGATGCAAAACTCTCTATTCCGATTTTCAAGAGGGATGATTATGGAAGTAAAAAACCACATTACGTTCATCGAAACACCTGTTTATAGAGATGAGCTGAACCGGTTTCATGACTATCTCAGTGTCATGAATCGTGCTTCCAGTACAATCGCCTGGTATTTGCAGGATACGGCACTTTTCCTCAGGTATGTGGAAAAAGAGTGCGGAATCAAAGAGCTTGTAAATGTGGGTAAGCGAGAGCTTCGCGAATTTCTCGCCCACGAAATTGCACGGGGAATCTCAAGAACCTCTTTGACTCGCAGGGTTTCTGGAATCAAGAGCTTTTTCCGTTTTCTCATAAGAAAGGGAACAGTAAAAAGCGGGAGCATCATTACTGTGAGAACACCCAGAAAGGAAAAGAAGCTTCCAAAAGTGTCATCACAGGAAGAGATACTCAGGATGCTCAACGATGCATTTCCGGATACGCAACTCGGCAGACGGGATCGTGCGATCGTCGCGTTTCTCTACGGAACAGGGGCCCGGGTGAGCGAGCTGATCGGTTTAAACACAGCTGACATAGATCCGAGAACAGGGCTTGTGAAGCTCACGGGAAAAGGGAACAAGGTGCGAATCGTCCCTGCGGGCGAATATGTGATACAGCGGATAGAGGATTGGATTGCGGCGAGGGAGGCGCCTTCGGATGCAGTGTTCACTTCACTGTCGGGTAGGCGATTGAGCGCGCGGCACATCCGGAACATACTCGAAGGAGCCATACGCCGTGCTTCCCTGAACGCCCGCATGTCACCGCACACCATGCGACATTCATTTGCCACTCATCTGTTGGAAAACGGAGTGGACGTGAGGATTGTCCAGGAGCTTCTCGGACACGTAAGCCTTTCGACGACGCAGATCTATACCCACCTGACGCGGGAGAGGTTGAAAGCGGTGTATGAGAGATATCATCCCCATGCATAAACTGGAGGTTTTATGTTGAAAGGAACAACTGTACTCGCGGTCATGGGAAAAGACAGTGTCGTCATGGGTGCAGATGGACAGGTCACAATAGGCCAGACCATTATGAAGGGCAATGCAAGGAAGGTGAGGGCAATGTACGACGGAAAGGTGCTCGCTGGGTTTGCCGGTTCCACTGCTGATGCCTTGGCCCTCTTCGAGAAGTTCGAAGCGAAGCTGAGCGAATATTCGGGAGATCTTGCTCGCGCCGCAGTTGAGCTGGCGAAAGAATGGCGGCTGGATCGGGTGCTTCGCAGACTGGAAGCACTGCTCATCGTTGCAGATACAACCAGCATGTATCTCATTTCCGGTACCGGAGACGTTATCAAACCGGAGGATGATCAAATCCTCGCGATCGGCTCCGGTGGTCCATATGCGGCCGCGGCAGCGAAGGCGTTTCTGAGAGCGAATACTCAGCTCTCTATACGTGAAATCGTGCTGGAATCCCTCAAGATCGCTGCTTCGATCTGCATCTATACCAACGAGAACATCATAGTCGAGGAGTTGTCATGCGAAGAAAAGAAGGAGAACTGACTCCTGCTCAGATAGTTGAAGAGCTTGATACGTACATCATCGGACAGGAAAAAGCAAAACGCTCGGTGGCAATCGCGCTGCGAAACCGATACAGGAGGAAAAATCTTCCTGAGGAGCTGCGCGATGAGGTTGCGCCGAAAAACATCATCATGATCGGCCCGACAGGGGTGGGGAAAACTGAGATCGCCCGCCGGCTCTCAGGCATAAGCGGCGCTCCCTTCATCAAGGTAGAGGCTACTAAATATACAGAGGTGGGATATGTCGGCAGGGACGTTGAGAGCATGATCCGCGATCTGACAAACATTGCCGTGAGCGATGTGAAGAAGGAAATGAGTGAAGATATAGAGACGATCGCAAAGGAGAGGGCAGAAGAGGATCTCCTGGATATTCTTTTGCCTCCTACTACCTTCCCGAAAAGAACTGCCAACCCAGAAGCAGGAATCGATACCACCGTTTTGGGTGCAGAGGACCGGCGAAAAAAGACACGGGAACGGTTCAGGGAAATGCTCAAGAAAGGGGAGCTCGAGGAAAAAATCGTTGAGGTGGAAGTGAAGCAACCCAAGACTCAGGTTTTGGGTATGTTTGCAGGTACCGGACTGGAGGAGATGGACTCAAACCTTTCGAATATGCTCGGTAACATCTTTCCGGATAAGAAAAAAAGAAAAAAGGTGACGGTAAAAGAGGCGAGAAAGATTCTCGAAGAAGAGGAGCGGGACAAGCTGATCGACATGGACAAGGTGGTGAAGGAGGCGATTGAACGGGTGGAACAGTCCGGGATTATCTTCCTCGATGAGATTGACAAGATCGCGCACAAGGGGAGCTCGGTCGGTCCGGATGTATCGCGGGAAGGAGTGCAGCGGGACATTCTTCCCATTGTAGAGGGTTCGACGGTCACGACAAAGTATGGTGCTGTTCGTACAAATCACATTCTCTTCATCGCAGCAGGTGCTTTCCACATGAGCAAGCCATCGGATCTTATCCCCGAGCTTCAGGGAAGGTTCCCAATAAGGGTGGAGCTCAAAAGCCTCAGCACGGAAGACCTGAAGCGAATTCTCACCCAGCCAAAGAACGCATTGGTGAAGCAGTACGCTGCGCTCATGGAAACCGAAGGGGTGGAGCTCGATTTCAAGGGTGAGGCGATCGAGGAGATCGCGAAGATCGCAACCTTTGTGAACTCACAGACGGAAAATATCGGTGCCCGCAGGCTCTCGACGATCATGGAGCTCCTTTTAGAGGATGTTTCCTTTACCGCACACCAGCTTAAGGGACAGAAGATTCCGATCACCCTGGAATACGTGCGATCGAAGCTCAAGGACATAGTGGAGGACAAGGATCTTTCAAAATACATCCTGTAGTGAGGAGGGTATACTCTGAGCTCTTGAAAAGAGATTTGGTCAGGCGCACGAAAGTGGGTATGCCTGCAGTCTGAAAAAGAGTTTTCGTTCTCTCAAGGGATTATTTTTTCTTCCGAAAATGTAGATAAGGTTTAGGGGAGAGGGAGGTCTAGGAGTATGTTTTTAGATTCCACTTTCATGAGAACTCAGGATTTGCTGCAGAGATCGATGTCTGTCTCCCTGGTACGGCATGAAGTGATTGCAGACAACATCGCAAATGCTGATACCCCGCATTTCAAACGTCGCGAAGTAGCCTTTGAGAGTGAGCTTTCCAGAGCACTCCAGTCTTATGATCCAAATCCCTTCCCTGCAGCCCTGACGAACAACAAGCACATCCCTTTTTACAGGCCGAAGGAGTACAGGGATGTGAAACCGATTGTCTATCTCGACTATGCGACGAGCTATAGAAACGACGATAACAATGTGGATATAGAGAAAGAAATGGTCGATGCGCGGGAAAATACACTCCGATATGTGGCCATGGCACAAAGAACGAATGACAATTTTAAAATGCTTTCCATCGTTCTCCGGTAGGCATTGAACAGAGGTGAGATTCTATGGGTATTTTCACTTCAATGAACATCGCATCCACAGGGCTGACTGCTCAGCGGCTCCGAATGGATGTGATCGCCAATAATATCGCAAATGTAAGCACGACGCGGACAACGGACGGCGGACCGTACCGGAGACAGCGGGTGATTCTGCGCCCGAGGAATGATGAGCTTGAGTTTCGCACCAGGTTTCTTCCCCAGGCTCTCTGGCGCGGGATGGGCGAGGGGGTCAGGGTAATAAAAATTGAAAAGGATATGAGTCCAGAACGGCTGGTATATGACCCGACCCATCCGGACAGCATACAGTCCGGGCCGCTCACAGGGTATGTGAAGTATCCGAATGTGAACGTGGTCACCGAAATGGTCGATATGATATCAGCAAGCAGGGCATATGAGGCGAATGTGACGATCATTCAGAATGCGGGACAGATGTTCATGCGGGGTCTCGAGATCGGAAACAGGTAAGGCAGTAATGATTGATATTTCTTGGAGGAACGAATGGTCAACGTGAGTCAGACGAGCGGCGATATCGTGAATCTATGGGCCACTCACCGCGCACACATTGGCTTTGAGCCTGAGAAAAGAGTGAGCGGCAAGAGTGAGGATTTCGTTTCAGAATTTGCTCATGCGTTAAGGGACGCCTTCTACCGGGTCAATGATCAGCAGCATGAATCTGAAAGACTTACCACTGCGCTTGCGGTCAGGCCTGACACGGTTGATATTCACGATGTCACTGTTGCGGCGGAAAAGGCGAGAATATCGCTGCTGTTCACAAAATCTATCGTGGAGAGAGTAATCCAGGGTTACAGGGAGCTCATAAACGTGCGATAGCGAGCAGCGTGCACTCTGATTCGATGACCCATGGGAGGGGAAAATGGATTCGTTTTTCAAGAAGCTGCTTGAGAATGTAAAGAACATATACTCGAAGCTCAACCAGACGCAGAGGCTTATACTCTTCGGCATCGGCGCTCTCATCATTGTGGGCTTCATCTTTCTCGTGTCCTTCTCATCCAGACAGACTGAAGCCCTCCTCTTTCAATCACCCCTCGAGCAGTACGACTTTACGCGCATTACCAATAAGCTCACAGAATGGGACGTGGATTACAAGATGAGAGAAGGGAAGTATGTAGTGGTAAAGGATGAACGGACGAGCGCGTACCTGCGTATGAAGCTGGGTGAAGCGGGAGTCCTGCCGAGCGGAATTAAGGGCTGGGAGCTGTTCGATATTCAAAAATGGACCACGACGGATTTCGAGCGGGATGTGAACAAACGCCGTGCGATAATCGGAGAGATTACCCGTCACATCCGCCTTCTGGAGGATGTGGAGGACGTGAGCATCCAGGTGACAATGCCGGAACCGGAGCTGTACCTGGACAGTGAGGAACCATACACCGCCTCTGTCATCATTACCCCTTCTCCGTATTCCGATATCCTGACCAACAAGAAAAAGATCAAGGGGCTCATCGATCTCGTCGCTTTCGGTGTGGACAAGCTGAAGCCCGAGAATGTGGTGGTGACCGACAATCGCGGGAACATACTCTCCGATTTCGATGCTGACGAAGATGTGACATATCTCACCCGTGCGAAAGAGGAGTGGAAGATAAAGGAAAAGCTAAGACTGCAGACGCAGAACGAGATACGGGAAAAGCTGAAAGCAGTTCTCGGAGAGGACAAGGTGGACGTGTCTGTGGAAGTCGAGCTCGATTTCGATCAGAAGAAAGTGGAAAAGACCGAATTCATACCCATAGTCAAGCGCCCCGACAACCCGGAAACACCCTACGATGAGAGCGAGGTTGCACTCAATGTGGTGAGAAGTGAAAAGGACACAACCGAGCATTTCGAGGGAGTGGGTTTCGTTCCGGAAGGCCCCCCTGGAGTCGAGCCGAATATTCCTCCTGGCTATAAAGAGGCGATGGGAGAGGGCACTAAATACGACAAGACAGAAAATGTGAAGAACTACGAGATCAGCCAGCAGGTCTCGCATGTCGAATCATCCCCCTACCGGATCAACCGGATATCAGCAGCAGTCTGGGTCGATGGCACCTGGAAAAAGATCTTCGATGAAGATGGGAAACCGATGCTGACTGCGACAGGAGGAATCCAGCGTGAATACATCCCCCGCACCCCGGAGGAAATCAGGAGCTTCGAGGATATCGTGAAGGGTGCGATCGGATACAACGCTGCCAGGAAGGACACGGTTGTGGTAAAAAACATAAAGTTTGACCGCGAGAAGGAGTTCGAGCTTGAAGACGCCTATTTGAAGCGACGCGAGCAGATACGAAAGACGCTGCTCAGTGCGCTTATTGCCCTTTTCTCCATATTCATCATTACTCTTGCCTACAGGGCGATCGCCCGCGAGGTGGCGCGCAGGAAGAGAATCAAGGAGGAAGAGCTTGCCCGCCAGCAGCAGCTCATGCGTGAGGCCGCGCTCAAGACTGCCGAGGCCGAGGGTGTCGAGGTCGAGCTCTCTGCGGAAGAGAAGGCACGTCTGGAAATGCAGGAGAATGTGATGAATATTGCCAGGGAGCATCCGGAGGAAGTTGCGAAGCTGATCCGTACCTGGCTTGCTGAGGAGTAAATGTGAGGAGGTAACTCATGGGGAAGATTCCCACCAAGCCGATTCAGAGTATGCACATGTCAGGAGGTAAGAAAACCCTCACCGGCAGGCAGAAGGCAGCAATTTTCCTCGTTACACTTGGATCCGAAATTTCTGCAGAGATATTCAAGCACCTGAGGGAAGACGAGATAGAACAGCTCACCTTTGAGATTGCGAGGCTCGAAACGGTCGATCCGAGCGAGAGGGACAAGGTGCTGATGGAGTTCCAGGAGATCATGATGGCCCAGGATTTCATCTCCACAGGGGGAATTGATTATGCCCGGGACCTGCTGGAACGGGCCCTTGGATCCCAGAAGGCAATTGACATCATCAACCGCCTCACTTCCTCCCTTCAGGTCCGCCCCTTTGACTTCATAAGGCGGACGGATCCGAGCCATCTTCTCAACTTCATACAGGGTGAGCATCCGCAGACGATTGCGCTCATTCTCGCATATCTGGAGCCCAACAAGGCATCAATCATTCTTGGTTCTCTTCCCGACGATATACAGGCGGATGTGGCAAAGAGGATTGCCACCATGGATAGGACTTCACCGGATGTACTGAGGGAGGTCGAGAGGGTCCTTGAGAAAAAGCTTTCCACCCTGGCAAGCGAGGACTACACATCGGCGGGCGGCATTGGCACTATCGTGGATATTCTGAACCTGGTCGATCGGAGCACGGAAAAAACGATCATAGAATCGCTGGAGGAGGACGATCCTGAGCTTGCGGAAGAGATCAAAAAGAGGATGTTTATCTTTGACGACATTGTCCTCCTGGATGACAGGGCGATTCAGAAGGTGCTCAGAGAGGTTGACACGCAGGATCTCGCAAAGGCGCTCAAAGGAGTAGATTCGGAGGTACAGGACAAGATCTTCAGAAACATGAGCAAGCGCGCAAGCAGTCTGCTGAAAGAGGATATGGAGTTCATGGGACCTGTTCGGTTGAAGGATGTTGAAGAAGCTCAGCAGAAGATCGTAAGTATCATCCGGAAGCTCGAGGAGGCTGGCGAGATCATCGTTGCCCGCGCCGGTGAAGACGAGCTGGTGGTATAGCGCAATAAGGGGAGGCAACTTTGGCACGAAAAATTTTTAAAGCAGCTGAGGTGAAGGAGCTGGGGTCAAAGGTGATGATCACCCCTCCCCAGATCAGACGAACGGTAGAGGAGGCCGAGGAGTTCATCCAGGAGGCAGAAGAGGTGCTCGAGTCGCAGATGGAGGCCGAGGTCGAGATTGCCGAAGAGGCTCCTGTTGAAGAGGAGAGAGAGCGAATCCTCGAGGAGGCGGAAAAGGTCAGGGAGGAGGCAGAATCAGAGAAGAAGCGGATATTGAGTGAAGCAGAAGAGACCGCCTTTAAAGTCATGCAGAAAAACAGCATCGAAGCGCGGAAGTTGAAGGAGGAGGCTGAGCAGGAAGCGACAGAGATACGGGAAAATGCGCGCAGGGAAGCAGAGGAGCTCCTAAAGGATGCCCGGACGCAGTCTGAGCTTGAGGTTCAGGAATCGAGGTCCAAGGCCTCTGCTGAAGGAAGGGAGGAGGGTTTTAATACGGGGAAGGAGGAGGTAGAGCGGCTCATCGACAGGTTGCACATCATTCTGAATGCGGCGATTGATAAAAGAAAAGTGATAATCGAAAACACGGAGCGGCAGCTCATTGACCTTGTTGTGCTCATCGCGCGGAAAGTGGTGAAAGTCATTTCAGAGTCGGAAAAAGAAGTGGTAATAGAAAATATACGGGAAGCCCTGAAAAAGGTGCGGGGCGAAACCGATATCACCATACGGGTAAACCTCAAGGACCTGAACCTTACGACGAAGAACAAGAAGCGATTCATTTCCCTGGTCGAAGGCTTGACAGGCCTCACCCTTGAAGAAGACAGCAGAGTCGACCCTGGCGGTTGTATTGTGGAAACTTCTTTCGGTGATATCGATGCACGCATTGCAACACAGATGAACGTGATTGAAGAGAAGATACGGGAACTTATGCCAGTGAAGGGATGATCTAATGAAAAAGAATCTCTTCGATAAATATAAGGTTGCACTCGAGGAGCTTGATACCATAGTGGCAGAGGGAAAGGTGAGCAAATCCGTTGGTCTTCTCCTGGAAAGCAAAGGTCCCCTCGCCTCTGTAGGGGATCTCTGCCGTGTGATAATCCCGGACTCAGGAAGGAGGATTCCCGCAGAGGTAGTCGGGTTCAAGAACGGGGTCACCCTGCTTTTTCCATATGACAGCGACAGCGGTATAAAATCCGGAGTGCCTGTGGTCTCAACCGGGAAGCCTTTGTCCGCAATGGTCTCAGATTCTCTCCTGGGCAGAGTGATCGACACAATGGGAAAACCGATGGATGGGAAGGGGCCAATTCCCTATGAGAAGGAGTACCCGATATTCAATACACCTCCCCATGTGCTCAGGCGCAGGAGAATAACCGAGGTGCTATCAACAGGAGTGAAAGCCATTGACGGATGTCTCACCATCGGCAAGGGTCAGCGGATCGGTATCTTCTCAGGGAGCGGAATCGGAAAGAGCACTCTTCTCGGAATGATTGCGCGATACACGAGTGCGGACGTGAACGTGATTGCCCTGATCGGAGAGAGGGGGAGGGAAGTCCGGGATTTCATCGAGCGGGATCTGGGAGAAAAGGGGATGCGCAGGTCAGTTGTCGTGGTGGCTACCTCAGACCAGGCTCCGATTGCGAGAATTCGGGGCGCCTATCTTGCAACAGCGATTGCCGAGTACTTCAGGGATACGGGAAAGGATGTCCTCTTCATGATGGATTCGATTACCCGGTTCGCCAGGGCTCAGCGAGAGATAGGACTTGCCATCGGGGAACCGCCCGCGACCAAGGGCTACACCCCGAGCGTTTTCTCTATCCTGCCCAAGGTTCTGGAACGTACCGGGATGGGTGAAAAGGGGTCGATTACCGGAATATACACGGTTCTTGTCGAAGGCGACGACATAAATGAGCCCATCTCAGACGCGGTGCGCAGCGTGCTCGACGGACACATCCTGCTTTTAAGAAGGCTCGCAGACAGGAATCAGTACCCGGCAGTAGATGTGCTGGGAAGCGTGAGCAGGCTCGCTCCCTACATCATCACCGCAGAGCAGAAGATTTCGGTACAGAAACTGAAACAGGTGCTTTCGTACTATTCAGATGCTGAAGATCTCATTCAGATCGGTGCGTATGTGAAAGGATCGGATAGGAAAGTGGACTGGGCTATAGAAAAAATTGACGCAGTAATAGAGTTTTTAAAACAGGACATCGAAGAGGGTTTCAGCTTCGATGAAACGCGTGCACTTTTGTCTTCCATCTTCATTGAAAAGACAGAAGGAAGCTGAACATGTTCGTATTCAGGCTGGAGAGAGTTTTGAAGTATCGAAAAAAACTCGAAGAGGAAGCCCAGAGGGATTTCTCGAAAAAACGCGGTGAGCTCATGAAGATCATGAACCGTATCGATGAAGAACGTGAGAAGCTGGGGCACTTCGTGAAAGACCATTCACTGAAGGAGGGAGTGTTCAGCGCATTCGAGCTCGTGGCGGTTGATAATTATATTTCAAGGTCCCACGATTCGATACAGAAGCTCAAGAGCAGGGAAAAGGCGAAGGAGGGAGAGGTCTCTGCCGCACTCGGTGTGCTCACAGAGTCGAAAAAGGCTTCCAAGCTTCTTGAAAACCTCAAAAAGAGGAGATATGAGAAGTATCTGGAAGGTGAGCGCAGGGCGGAAAACATCGAACTCGATGATATAAATCAGAAGATATCCGTGAACAGAGAGAAGCTGACCATTGAAAATGTCCCGGTGGAGGATATGTGATGTCGGATGGGAGTGTGTTCGAGAGCATAGAGAACGTGTTGATTCGGATCGAAGAGATCAAACGGAGATTTGGTGTCCGAAAAACCGGATGGGAACAGACAAGGGACGGCGTGTTTCAGCAGGAGCTTGATACAAGATCAGCCGCCGTTGAAGAGGAACAGCAGGAGCAGGCGAACGCCTGGGTGGAGCAGGATTCCCAGAGCATGTATGGGGACATCATACAGGCCGCTTCGGAACAGTACAGAATACCCCAGTCGCTCATCCGGGCGGTTATTAAACAGGAATCGGATTTTAAAAGCTCTGCTCTCTCAAATAAGGGCGCAATGGGTCTCATGCAGCTCATGCCGGAGACAGCTCGGAATCTGGGAGTCCAGGACCCTTACGATGCGCAGGAGAACATCTTTGGAGGCACCCGTTATCTCAGTGAGTTGATCAGTCTCTACGAAGGGAACCTGAACAGAGCCCTTGCAGCATATAATGCAGGTCCGCATAGAGTGCGAGAGCGCATACCCGACATACGTGAAACGAAAAACTTCATCGAATCCGTAATAGAATTTTACGACGCGTTTTCTAAATATACCGAAGGCGAGGTCGAATAAGTGAATGTCGGATCGGCGATCACGAATCTCGTGAAGATCCTTTTTCTCCTCTTGCTCATTCTCGTGATTCTTATTGGAGGGCTTTTCTGGTTCGATCACCTGGGGCTCGTTAACTATAAAAGACTCATCGGTCCCTATGAACGATATCTACCCTCATTCATGAAACGAGGTGAGTCTGCGGCAGAGGAGCCGCTGCTTTTGGAAAAAGAGCTCCTTGGAAAAAAGGAACAAATGCTTCTGGAAATGGAACGGGAGCTTGCTCAGCGGACGCAGGATCTCCAGGCATGGGAGCTTTCCCTGAAGGAGAACGAAGCGAAGCTCAGAGAGGAAGCGGCCAGTCTCGAAGAGGAAAAAAAAGTTCTAAGTGAGAAACTTCGTGAATACGATAATTATAGGGAAAATATAAGGAGGCAGGCACAATACTTCACGAGCATGCCCCCTCAAGCTGCGGTAGAGAGGCTTTCAAAGCTCGATGACCTACTGGCGATCGACATCCTCCGCCAGATAGATACGAGCGCGGCGGAGGCAGGGCGAGTATCAATTGTGCCCTACTTTCTCAGCCTTATGGAACCTGAAAAGGCGGCAGCTTTGCAAAGAAAGATGACAAAGGTCGGAATCGAGGGAGAATGATAGAGAATATATCTCCGGAAATCGTCGCCGATAGAAAAATGAGCGCTGTGCTGACGAGAAGTCATCCGGAAAAACAGCAAAGTGATTTTGCCGTCTTATTCAGCGAGCTTCTGGAAGGACGGATGGGTGAGATGATGGAGCCGCACCGAACGGATGATACAGAAAAGAACGGTGGCGGCCGGACTGTCTCCCAAAACGAATCAGAAGAAAAGGGGCGGACTGTCAAATCTCCTGAGCAGCAGCAGATCAAAGACCCGAAGGAAGCGAAGAAGGATAAAACCCACTCTCACTTCCAGGACAGCACTGTTTCCAATAAAGAGAAGCCCTCTACGGAAAGGGGTGCTTTTTTTCTTTTGAAGGAAAGCCTCAAGGCTTCCCTCCGGAAAGGGAAATTTTCTGAAGAGCTCGGTTCCCCCAATACTAAAGGGTCTACACGAACTCCCAAAACGCGCAGAGTGCTGCCATCAGGACCGGCAAAAGGCAAGGCAGCTGCGCAGGATCATTCTGGGAAGCAAAATGGTGAAGGAAAAGAAGTGAAACGGAACCACCGCCGTCCTGAAGTCAGAAGCGTGTATGCGAAGGCTGTGCGCGAGCGCAGGAAAAACTCAAGCGGTATCACCGGCTCGGGCTCTGGTTCCCGGAACATGAAAAGCAGAGCTGTTCATTCCAGAAACATTCGTGTCAGGGCCCAGAGCCTCCGGAGCAGTAAAGACCTGGGCGGGGGTATGAGGTTGAGCGCTGAGAGCGTGGCCAAGCAGGAAGCGAAGGGGGAAACATCGCAGAATGTGAGGGAGCAGCTTTGGGGAAAGGAAGCGGATTTTTTTGCACAGAAGTATGAGGGCACTGTTCCCAGTGTGCTGTTCAAACAGGATTATCATATAACGAAAAATGCCGATGAAATATACAGTGCCTTTCTCAAGCAGTTTTCCTTTGTGGTAAAAAACGGAGGTGGAGAGGCACATATTGTGCTTGAACCCGAGTTCCTCGGGCGGCTGAGAATGGACATCAAGCTCAACCAGCGCGAGGTGAATTCCGTTGTTCTGGTCGAAAACCAGTCAGTAAAGGATCTGATCATTTCGCGGCTCAACATACTGGAGCAGAGCCTGCTTCAGCACGGATTCAGTCTCGGATCCTTTCAGGTTGAAGTGAACGACGGAAGCGCAAAGTTCAGCCCGGAAAGCCAGAAGCAGATGAAGAGGAAAAGCGGCGACGCTGGGGTTCTCGAAGATGAGGTTGTTTTGAAAACCATGTTTCTGAACATGCCGGACTGGCTCTCGACGGTAATAAATGTTACAGCGTAGGAGATTCCAATGGATGGTGCGTCAATGAGTCCTGCAGAGCTTCTGAGAACGAGGCTCGAAGTAGAGTCATTCAACAAGACAATCATGCAGAACGGAAGAAGGGTGCAGGATACTATGGGGAAGGAGGATTTCTTGAAGCTGCTCATCGTGCAGCTCGAGAATCAGGACCCGACCAGCCCCCTTGAGGACAAGGAGTTTATTTCACAGATGGCGCAATTTTCATCTCTCGAACAGATGACGGAAATGAACAAAACCCTGTCCAATCTTATCATGAACTATAAATTGAGCCTGGCGAGCTCTCTCCTCGGAAAAGAGGTGGAAGTCCTGGATCGTGTAAAGGGAGACACAATTTCCGGTGTCGTTTCTGAGATCACCTTTGGTGAGGAAGGGCCGCGGATCACTTTCAACGGTATCAGCTACAGCATTGACGATGTGGCGAAGGTAGCGGCGCGGGAGTAAGGAAAAAAGACCTGGGAGGGGTGATTCAGGAGTTAAAATGACAAGGAGTGCACGTCCATGATGCGATCTCTCTACTCAGGCGTTTCTGGTCTGCAGAATCACCAGATCAGGATGGATGTTCTGGGAAACAACATTGCAAATGTGAACACCTATGGGTTCAAGAAGAGCAGAGTTTCTTTCCAGGACATTCTCTCGCAAACAATTTCGGGAGCTGCCGCCCCGACTGCCGAGAAGGGTGGTGTGAATCCAAAGCAGGTGGGTCTTGGGATGGGAATTGCCAGCATTGATAAGGTATTCACCCAGGGAAGCCTGCAGACAACAGGATTGAATTTGGACCTTGCAATCCAGGGAGATGGTTTCTTCATCCTCGAGAGGGGTGAAGAACTGTTCTACACGCGTTCAGGCGCGTTTGGTCTCGACAGAAACGGCACAGTTTTAAACCCTGCAAACGGAATGCGAGTAAAGGGATGGCAGGCGGTTAAAACAGGAACTACCTACACGATTAACACATCCGGGGATCTCGAAGACATCATCGTTCCAATCGGCGGAAAGGATCCGGCGCGGGCAACGGAGAATATCCGATACAGGAGCAACCTGAACTCGGAAACACCACTCCTTCCAATCGGGCGTGAACCCACCATCGAGGAACGGATGAATGCGGTTGTGACCACGAACATCGATGCCTATGACAGTATCGGTACCGTGCACAGGATGACGCTTGAGTTCACACGGGTGAGGGGAGAGCCGAATACCTGGCTGGTGAGCGCGTCCATGGAAGGTGCCGAGGTGACTCTTGACGCGGGCGGGCCAAATATCAATAATGCAGGAACGATCCTGATGCGGTTCAATAGTCAGGGGGCACCGATATCCATTGAGGACAGCCCCACAGTCGCAGGTGCACCTGTGGACATCATTAATGAGGGTAGGCTCGCGACGAACCTGGGCGTCACCTATATCGCAGACGGGACCACCCAGCAGATTACCCTCGATCTGGGAAATGCAGGTGAATATGACGGTGTTACCCAGTTTGCGGCTCCATCCTCGACGCGGGCTTATGAGCAGGATGGATTTGCGCTTGGGTATCTTGAAAATTTTACGGTTGACAGCTCGGGAGTGATCACGGGAGTATACTCAAACGGGAACAAGGCTCCTATCGGGCAGATCGCAATGGCAATCTTTACCAATCCCCAGGGGCTCACTGCCGAGGGAGACAACAATTTTCGAGTGACAAATAATTCCGGACTTCCGAATATCGGTGCTGCCGAAACCGGAGGACGGGGGAAGATAACAGCTGGTGCGCTCGAGATGAGTAATGTGGACCTGGCGGAGCAGTTTACCGATATGATAGTGACCCAGAGAGGATTCCAGGCAAACTCCAGGAGCATCACGACGTCAGATCAGATGCTCCAGGAATTACTGACATTGAAGAGGTAATTCTTAGAAAATCGATCGAGATTATCGTATACTGAGTTATAGATGCTGATTTTAAAATGCCCCTCTCCGAGGGGCTGAAGTCGTTTCTCAGGTGAGGATGAAAAGTGATCAAGTTGACTCGACTCAACGGATCCGAGTACTGGTTGAGCCCTCACCAGATAGAGACGATAGAGAGAAAACCGGACACAACCATCACCCTGCTCTCGGGAAAGAAACTAGTGGTAAAGGAAACACCCGAGCAGCTGCTCGAGAGCATCGTTTCGTACAGAAAAATGCTTGGACAGCTCGGAAACGAAGAATAGATACATGTATCCATGGAGGCGTTGAGTCATGGACATTGCAACACTCGGCGGACTGGCGATCGGGTTTTTCGTACTCATCGTGGGAATCATCGTAGCCGGTGGAGTTGGAGGCCTCTTTCAATTCATCAGCATATCCTCGGTATTCATCACGATCGGGGGGTCCTTTGCTGCAGTCATGGTCTCGAACACGCTCGCGAGAACGCTCGGATTGATGAAGGTCGCGATGAATGCAATACGGCTGAGACCGATGGAAATGGGAAGAGTGATCTCAATGATAGTAACTTTCTCAGAGAAAGCGAGGCGTGAAGGACTGCTCGCCCTCGAGGACGATCTTGATGAGCTGGAGGACGATTTTCTCAGAAAAGGTATCCAGTTGGTGGTCGACGGTACAGATCCGGAAATCATCAGAAACATCATGGAAACAGAGCTCAACAACATGCAGTCGCGCCATCAGCAGGGAATCAAGATATTCGAGGACTGGGGAGCCCTCGCACCGGCCTTCGGTATGATTGGAACACTCATCGGACTCATCATCATGCTCGCGAATATCGAGGACAAGAGTGCAATCGGTCCGGGCATGTCGACCGCGCTGATTACGACACTGTACGGAGCGATTCTCGCAAACCTCGTATTCATACCTATTGCCAACAAACTCCTCTATGCAGACGGCCAGGAGACTCTGCTCAGGGAGATAATGATAGAGGGAACCCTCTCCATACAGTCCGGGGACAACCCGCGAATCGTGAAGGAGAAGCTGGTCTCTTTTCTGACGCCCGAGGTAAGGGCGCAGGTAGAGGAAGAGTCCGGTGAAAGGGAGTAAACACGATGCCGAGATCAAGACCGAAGAAACATGAGCGAAAAGGAGCCCCCGCGTGGATGCTCACCTACGGGGATATGACCACGCTCCTGCTCACCTTCTTCATCATGCTCTTTACCACTGCAGAGATCGAAGGGAGGGAGCTACAGCTGATACTTTCAGCCTTCAGGGGATCCCTCGGAATGTTCACCGGGGGAATGACGCTTTCTGAGGGGGTGCTCGCTGAACTGGGACAGCAGATTGAGACTCTCCCTGCGAAGGAAAGAGGAGACAAGCTTGCAAAGGCTGTGGAAAAGGCGGTATCCATATTTCAACCTGAGGTAAAGAGCAGGAGGGTAAAGATAACCGAAGACGAGCGGGGGATCGTGATCTCGCTGGTTGCCGATGCGTTCTACGAATCCGGCAGTGTAATGCTCACCGAAGAAGGAATGCGGGTGATTGACAAGATCGGGAGGTTCCTGCGCGATCCGGAGTTCGAAGGGAATTTTATAAGAATTGAAGGGCACACGGATAATGAACCGATCCCTCCTTCGAGCCCTCTGTATCCGATGACCAACTGGGAACTGTCCACATCGAGGGCAGTCTCGATCGTCAAGATCTTGAATGAGCAATATGGAATCAGGGGTGAAAATCTCAGTGCAGTGGGATACGGCGAATTTCAGCCTGTGGAGCCAAACGATATAGAGGAGGGGAGGGCTTACAACAGAAGGGTTGAGGTCGTCATTACCCGAAAGAAGGAATTTTCTTAAGTACCATATCACAGAAGGGGAAGCGGTATGGGAGATACCGAAGAGAGCATTGAAGATATAGAGGGTGGTGCAGAAGAGGAGGAAACGCTCGAGGCCGGAGGACCGCGGAGACGGCTTTTCGGCCCTCCGATCATGAGAACCCTGCTCTACGTGGCTGCAGCGCTCGTACTGGTCATTGTTTCTGGTACTGTTGCATATTTCGTAGCGCAGAGGGTCGGCACTCCGCCAAGTCCTGAAAAGATATCGCCTGAGCTGACCGAAAAACAGAAACCACTCTGGTACAATGACCTTCAGGATTTCAGTGTGAACACAAGTGACACGGACGAGCCCCATTTTCTGAAAGTGTCCATCCAGCTTGGGTATGACGAGGGGAACATTGAGCTTCAGACAGAGCTGAACAAACGGCGACCGGAGCTCAGGGACATTGTGATATCAGTGGTCGGGGCAAAGAGGTACAGCGAGCTCGACACTCAGGATGAACGCGAGCAGCTCAAAACGGAGCTCATGAACAGGATCAACGCGGTCCTGGAGGCTGATAAGGTAAAGAAGGTCGTATTCACGGAGTTTGTGCTCACATGAGAGGCGGCTTCGATCCATATCCATATGTTGATTTTTTATGGGAAAGAAGTATTATTAAAGTGAGGAATGAGAAAGAGAGGATAGGGGATTATGACTGAAGTTCTGTCTCAGGATGAGATAGATCAGCTTTTGACCGCCATCTCAACCGGAGAGGTCGAGGGAGAAGAGGCCTTACGTAAAGCAGAAACGCGGAAGATCAAGATATATGATTTCAAGAGGCCTGACAAGTTCTCCAAAGATCAGATCAGAACCCTTCAGATGATGCATGAGACTTTCGCCAGATTAACAACCACCTCTCTGTCCGCGCAGCTCAGGACCATTGTACATGTACATGTAGCCTCCGTTGATCAGTTGACCTACGAGGAGTTTCTCCGTTCTATCCCGAATCCAACCACCCTTGCAGTCATAAACATGGATCCGCTGAAGGGGAGCTCTATTCTCGAAATAGATCCATCGATCACGTTTACCGTGATAGACCGTTTGTTCGGTGGCCCTGGAGAGGCTGCGAAAATCAACAGGGAGCTGACGGATATCGAGCTCTCTGTTATCGAAGGAATCATCGTGCGGATTCTGGGGAATCTCCGCGAAGCCTGGTCAAACGTGATAGATTTGCGGCCGCGGCTTGGAAACATAGAGACAAATCCTCAGTTTGCACAGATAGTACCCCCGAGCGATATGGTCGTTCTGATCACCCTTGAGACAAAAGTCGGTGACGTGGAGGGAATGACGAACTTCTGTATTCCCTATCTTACGATCGAACCGATTATATCAAAGCTCTCGGCTCAGTACTGGTACTCAAGCATTCGCAAGGGCGGGACAACGGAAAATCTTGCCATATTGAAGAAGCGGCTTGATACCGTGTTCATCGAGCTGATTGCTGAGCTGGGCGAGTTGGAAATAAGTGTACGAGATGTACTCGGTCTTCAGAAAGGTGACATCATCAAGCTCACCAATACGAAGGTGGACGCTGAAATGTTGCTCAAGATCGGAAACAGAAAGAAGTTTTATGTGCGGCCAGGTGTCGTTGGAAACCATATGGCGATACAGATCACAAGAAGACTTGAACCCCATATGGATGAAGATGAGATGTTTAAAGAAATAGAAGGAGGGGAATAGAATGAGTGATGGCTCTCTTTCTCAGGAAGAGATCGATGCCCTTCTCCAGGGTGCGGATGACCTCGGCGGTGCTCTTCAACCGGAGACTCCGGCAACTGCTTTCGGTGATGTGTCCATGACTTCCAAAATCCTCACAGAGGATGAAAAAGGCGAGATCAGGAATCTCTCTGCCGAAATCGGTCGATCCATGGGGACGACACTGTCTACCATTACCGGAAAGGCAGCCAAGCTCTCGAATCCCAGAGTAGAAGTCATGTCTAAGGATGAGTACATTCTGCAGATAACAGAGAAACCGGTGCAGATAAATGCGCATTACTCCGGAACGGTGAGTGGATCACACTCCTATGTGATTACAGAAGCTGCGGCAAAGCAGATAGCGGCGCTGATGATGGCGCAGGAGGAGGATGAAAGCGAGTTAACTGAGATGGCGCTGTCAGCGATCACCGAGGGATTCAGTCAGATGTCCGGTGCAGCAGCAAGTGTGATTGAAGAAAATGCGGATATCCAGGTGAAAGCGGAAGGACTCAAGGCGGAGCTCCGGGACGAGTCTGTCGATCTCGAATTGCCGGAAGACGGTTTCGTGAGAATCCATTTTGATTTCGTCTCAAACGGCAACTCATCCTTCGTAGACGAGATTATTGAAATGAGTGTTGCAAAGTCTATTTCCGATGAGATGCTGAA
>Ga0180438_10001485_pt1 | contig 41608 bp, 32 predicted proteins | sample SS_ome_12_FD_132455 | JGI IMG/M metagenome (GOLD analysis project Ga0180438, IMG submission 132455) | Hypersaline lake sediment archaeal communities from the Salton Sea, California, USA - SS_3_D_2 metaG | ecosystem: Environmental > Aquatic > Non-marine Saline and Alkaline > Hypersaline >...
GACACGATCTACGCGGAGGGCCAACGGAAGTACGTCGAGAGCCTGTCGGCCTACGCGAGGCAGTTCCTCGAGCAGCTCAGCAAGCCGGACGTCGAGCACATCGAGGGCCTGCCGCCGACGGTGGCCATCGAGCAGCGGGCCGGCGGGTCCAACCCGCGATCGACCGTCGCGACAACCACGGAGATCTACGACTACCTCCGCCTGCTTTATGCCCGCGTCGGCGAGCCGCACTGCTGGATCTGCGGCCGGCCGATCACCTCCCAGATGGTCGCCCAGATGGTCGACGCGATCTTCACGCTGCCGGAGGGCACGCGGTTCATGGTCCTGGCGCCGATCGTGCGCGGCCAGAAGGGCCGGCACGAGGAGATCCTCCGCCACGTCCAGCGGGAGGGCTTCGTCCGCGTTCGGATCAACGGGGCGATCCACGATCTGAAGGCCACGCCGGAGCTGAGCCGCTACAAGAAGCACTCGATCGAGGTGGTCGTGGACCGGCTGATCCTGAAGGAGTCGGTCCGCATCCGCCTGTCGGACAGCATCGAGACGGCGTTGGCGCTGGCGGGTGGGATCGTGACGATCACGCACGAGAACCCGAAGAAGCCCGACGAGTCGGGCGACCCGGCGGGCACGGCGAACGGGTCGTGGAAGGACTGGGTTTTCTCGGCGACCTACGCGTGCCCGGAGCACCCGGAGGCGAACCTGCCGGAGCTGTCGCCGCGGATGTTCAGCTTCAACTCGCCCTACGGCGCGTGCGACAGTTGCGACGGGCTGGGGACGATCCTGGAGTTCGACGCGGAGCTGATCGTGCCCGACCCGTCGCTGTCGCTCAGCCAGGGCGCCGTCGACGCCTGGCGTCACGGCGGCAAGCGGATGAACATCTTCTACAACCGCATGATCCGCCGCTTCTGCCGCGACCGGGGCATCTCGGCCAACACGCCCTACCGGGAGCTGGCCAAGCCGGTCCGCAAGGCATTGATGCACGGCGACGCGGCCTGCAACTTCGAGGGGGTGATCCCGAACCTGACGCGGCGGTGGCAGAAGACCGACAGCGAGTACGTCAAGGCCCGCCTGCACTCGTACCTCTCCGAGCAGCCTTGCCGCAAGTGCGGCGGGGCGAGGCTGAAGGCGGCCTCGCTGGCCGTCACCGTCGGCGGGAAGCACATCCAGGAAGTCACCGCGATGAGCATCACGGAGGCCCTGGCGTTCGTCGGCGAGCTGTCGCTGGGCACGGAGAAGAGCCAGATCGCCGAGACGATCCTCCGCGAGATACGCCACCGGCTGCGGTTCCTGGCCGACGTGGGGCTCGACTACATCACGCTGAGCCGCACCTCCGCGACGCTGTCGGGCGGCGAGGCGCAGCGGATCCGGCTGGCCACGCAGGTCGGCAGCGGGTTGGTGGGCGTCTGCTACGTGCTCGACGAGCCGACCATCGGGCTGCACCAGCGCGACAACGCCCGCCTGATCAGCACGCTGATGCACCTGCGGGACATGGGCAACACGGTGATCGTCGTCGAGCACGACGAGGAGACGATCCGGTCGGCCGACGAGGTCCTGGACATGGGTCCGGCGGCCGGGCGGCACGGCGGGCGCGTCGTCGGGCAGGGAACGGTCGAACAGATCGTCGCCGCGCCGGAGTCGATCACGGGCAAGTACCTCTCGAGGCAGCTTCGGATCGAGACGCCTCAGCGCCGCCGGAAAGTCTCGCCTCGCCGTTGCCTCGAGCTTCGCGGCTGCCGGGAGAACAACCTGAAGGGCATCGACGTCCGCTTCCCGCTGGGGGGGATCGTGTGCGTGACGGGCGTGTCGGGTTCGGGCAAGAGCACGCTGGTGAACCTGACGCTGCTGCGGGCGCTGCGGCGGCGGATCTACACGTCGCGGGAGAAGCCGGGCGAGTTCGACAAGATCCTCGGCACGGGGCGGATCGACAAGGTCATCGAGATCGACCAGTCGCCGATCGGTCGGACGCCGCGGTCGAACCCGGCGACGTATACGGGCGTGTTCGACCACATCCGGCAGCTGTTCGCGAAGACGCGCGAGGCAAAGATCCGAGGCTACAAGCCGGGGCGGTTCAGCTTCAACGTCAAGGGCGGGCGGTGCGAGGCGTGCCAGGGGCAGGGGACCAAGCGGATCGAGATGCACTTCCTGCCGGACGTCTACGTCACGTGCCAGGAGTGCAAGGGCGCGCGGTACAACCGCGAGACGCTGGAGGTCCGCTACAAGGGCAAGGACATCGCCGACGTGCTGGCCATGCGGGTCGAGGAGGCGTTGGGGTTCTTCGAGAACTTCCCGAAGATCAAGCAGCTCCTGAAGGCCCTCAACGACGTGGGGCTCAGCTACGTCGAGCTGGGACAGAGCTCCACGACGCTCTCGGGGGGGGAGGCCCAGCGGGTCAAGCTCGCCAGCGAGTTGGGAAAGACGGCCACCGGGCACACGCTGTACATCCTCGACGAGCCGACGACCGGCCTGCACTTCGCCGACATCCACAACCTGCTGAACGTGCTGAACCGCCTGGCGGACATGGGCAACACGGTGGTGATCATCGAGCACAACCTCGACGTGATCAAGTGCGCCGACTGGATCATCGACCTCGGCCCGGCCGGCGGGGACGCCGGCGGGACGATCCTCGCCGAGGGGACGCCCGAAACCGTCGCCGAGAACGAGGAGTCCTTCACCGGCCAGTTCCTCGCCCGCCATTTCGCCCGCGAAGCGGCCCTCGCCGAAGCGTGAGGGCGAAGCGGCGGCCGGGCTCACCGGGCCCAGCAGCGCGTCTGGTCGCGGATCTTGCGGCGGTGGAACCAGATCAGCAGGAAGACGGGGTAGATCAGGCTCGTCGTGCCGTTCCAGATCGGCCCGAACAGCAACTGCATCCGGAACCGCGGAGGGGAGGTGATCGCGTTGAGGATGGGGAACGCCACCGACAGCAGGATCGCGACGAGGGCGTAGACGACGATCAGGGTCCTGGCGAAGCGGCTGCGGCGGCAGAGGAGGAAGCCCCCGACCATCAGCAGGACGGCCGCGAGAGGGCGCAGCACGTGGTGGGCCACCTGCACGGCCTCCCAGGATCCCCCGCCGAACAGCCCGCCGAACAATCCCCCGAACGGCCCACCGCCCATGCCGCGCAGGACCAGCAGATAGGCCATCTGGATCATCATCCCGACGAGCGCCAGCACATTCCGGCCGGCCTCGACGATCGAGACCACACCGACGACCACCGGCCAGACCGGCCGGTCGGGCGCGGCCGGCGCGCAGCGCACCGGCGAGGGGGCAGAGGCCTGGCTCTGGCCGGCGTGCGGGGCCTCCACCTACGGGCCTCCCCAGGAGCGGACTTCCCGGACGATCTTTCGGCGGCAGAACCAGATCAGCAGGAAGACGGGCCATGCCAGGGCAATGGTCGCGCCGACCACGCCGCTGATGATGCCGACGGCGACCATCGCGCCTTTGGGTGCGGCCCCCGTGTTCGTCTGCGCGAAGACCTGCCGGAGAACGGGCACGGAAACCAGGAGCCCGAAAACGCTGATGACGATGTCGCCAAGGGCGTAGATGAGGTGAAGCGGGCGGCTGACGGGGCGCCGCTTCAACAGGAGGATGCCGCCGGTGACGAGGAGCGCAGAGAGGATCAGGCTGAGGATCGTCTGGATGATCGACCAGACCTCCATCCATGGTGGCAGATTCACCTGCGGCTGGGCCATGCCCGGGCTGGCGAACTGCATCCCCTTCATGGCCATGCCGCCCAGGCTGACGCACGTGCAGAGGCAGCCGAGGACGATGGAGATGACGCCGACGACCTTCGGCCAGGCCGACCGGGGCGGCGGGGCGTAGTACCCGCCCGGCGGGTAGGGCTGCTGAGGCTGCTGGCCGCCGGGAGGCTGCTGGTAGTGCGGCTGGGGCTGCTCTTGCGGCTGCTGGGGCTGCGAGTAGGGGTTCTGTGACATTTCACGTTCTCCTGCGCCGACGGCCGGGCCGGTCATGACTCGATCGGCTCGCCGAGGATCTCCTTCAACGTCTCGAGCCGCTCGGCCAGTGCCTCGTCGTCGCGGGCCTCGACGGCGAGCCTCAGGCGGGGCTCGGTGTTGGAGTGGCGGACGTTGCACCACCAGTCGTCATATCGGCAGGTGACGCCGTCGAGGCGGTCGATCTCCGCGTCGGCGAACGTTTCGGCGACCCGCTGCATCTTCGCGTCGGCCTCGTCGTCGGCGAAGCTGATCTGCCCGCTGTGGGCGAACTGCTCGAGCGGGCGGACCATCTGGGCCAGCGTCCGCGACTGGTTCGAGAGCATCGTCGCGAGCGTGGCGAAGGCGATCGCGGCGCTGTTGCAGTTGAAGTTGTCGCGGAAGTAGAAGTGCCCGTTCAACTCGCCGCCGAAGACGGCCTGCCCGTCGGCCATTGCCTTCTTGACGAACGCCCCGCCGACGCGTTCGCGTCGGGCGACCCCGCCGGCGGCGCGGATGGCCTCGGGTACGACGCGCGAGCAGCGCAGATCGTGGACGACGACCGCGCCGGCCTCGTCGGCCAGCAGGTGGCCGGCCAGCAGGGCCGTGATCAGGTCGCCGCGGACGGCCCGGCCGGTCTCGTCGACGAAGACGCACCGCCCGGCGTCGCCGTCGAGGCAGAGGCCGAAGTCGGCGCCCTGATCGGGCACGGCGCGGCAGGCGGGCGCGATGGCGGCGGCGAGCATCGGGTCGGGCGGATAGGGCGGGGGGGCGTCGGGGTCGAAGTTCAGCGGGACGATCTCGAGATCGGCGCCGCCGAAGACGGCAGGGATCATCTTCGCGCCCATGCCGCCTGCGGCGTCGACGACGACCTTCAGCCGCCGGGCCGGCGCGAGGAAGCGCCGCACGTGGGCGCGGTAGTCGTCCCAAAGGTCCACCTGCTGGACGGGGGCCATCGACGCGCTGAGGGGCATGCGGCGCAGCGAGGCGAGGATGTGCCGAATCTCCTTCAGCCCGGTCGCCAGCGACAGCGGGCGGGCCTTCGTGCCGGCGATCTTGAAGCCCGTCTGGTCCGCCGCCCCGTGCGAGGCGGTCACCTGAATCCCGCCGCACGCGCCGAGGTGGTTGACCGCGAAGTAGAGCATCGGCGTGTCGACGGGGCCGAGGTCCACGCAGCCGGCGCCGCTGGAGGTGACCCCCTCGATCATCGCCCGTGCGAGCACCTCGCTGTGGGCCCGCAGGTCCCGACCGACGATCACCCGGTTCGACGAGGCCTGCCCGCGCTCGTAGCCGCTCAGCAGACTGCGGAGAAACTGCGCGGCGGCGTGGCCGACCTTCCAGGCGAAGTCGTCGTCGATCTGCTCACCGTACAGACCCCGAATGTCGTAGGCCTTGAACACCTCGTCGATCACGGCCATCCGCGCGCCTTTCCGTTTCTCGGAGCGGCCGATTAGATGCGATGGGGCGGGCAAATGCAATCGGCAATCGACGTTTGACACCACCGGTCGGAGACCTATAATCCAAACCCGCGGTCAGTTACCGGGAAGGATCCTATGAATCGCACAATGGCGTTACGATGCCTGCTGGTCGTCGGGCTGACGGGCCTGGCCGGGTGCGTGCATCCGGGCGAGATCGACGTGACCCTCATCAACCAATACCAGCAGAAGATGGCCGGCCGGGGCCCGCAGCGCCGCGCCGGCCGGAAGGGCCTGGACCTGCTTCGTCCAGCCGAGGGGCAGGCCGTCCCGCCGCTGAAGGTCGAGGACATCTTCGTCACACAGACGATCGAGACGATCTCCGACTACCAGCACATCGAGAAGAAGGACGACTTCGAAAAGGTCAGGCTGGCGCTGACCACGAAGACGACCACCTACTTCCGCGACCCGCAGACCGGCAAGATCACCTCCGAGGTCAAGGTCGAGGACAGCAACGCGCCGATCAACTACCAGCGAATACCCAAGAGTTCGACCACCCTCGAGGTCCACCGAGAGGGCGCCGAGAGCAAGCTGCTCGCCCTGCTGCCCAACAGCCGCAAGCTCGTCCGCCTCAGCCTCGACGAGGCCATCCTCCGCGCCCTGACGAACAACATGGATATCCGCGTCCAGAGCTTCGAGCCGGCGATCGCCCGCGAGGAGATGGTCCGCGCGGCGGCCGTGTTCGACTACACCGTCTTCGGCGAGATCGGGCTGGAGAAGAACGAGCGCAAAGCGGCCAACCGATTCTCCGGCGAAATCGAGCGCAACCGGGAGGCCACCTTCGGCGTCCGAAACCACGCCGTCACGGGTGCCGACTGGTCCCTGGCGTGGGCGATGAGCCGGAACTGGGACTCCTCCAGCTTCACCAGCCTGCGCACCCGGTGGGAGCCGACCGTCGTCCTCCAGGTGACCCAGCCGCTGCTTCGGAACGCCTGGCCGGAGTTCAACCTGGCGCGGGTCCGCATCGCGAGGCTGAACACGAAGATCACCGAATCGGACTTCCGCGCGCGGGTGGAGGAGGTGCTGGTCGGCCCGTCAAACGCCGAGCCGGCGCTTCTCGTCGGCCCGCGGGTCCGGCGGGAGCCGGGCGTGATCGACACCTACTGGGGCCTCGTGCGCGCCAGGCGGGATCTGGCGATCCAGCAGAAGCTGCTGTCGATCACGCGGACGACGTTCCGGCGGGTGATCGCCCGCCACATCATCGACGCGTCGATGCCCATCATCAAGCAGGTGGAGGCCTCCGTCCGCCGCCGCGAGGCCGACCTGATCCGCGCACAGAAGCTCGTCCAGGACATGCAGGACAGCCTCGCGCGCCTGCTGGCCGACGAGCAGATCAACTCGCTGAGCAAGCTGGAGATCGCCACGACGACCGAGCCGATCGACCAGATGCTGCACGCCAACGCGACCGAGCAGCTCTTGCTGGCGCTGCGCCACAACCCGCGGCTGGAGCAGGCGAGGCTGGCGATCGCGGCGGCGAAGATCAACGTTTCGGTGGCGAAGAACCAGGCCCTGCCTTCGCTGAACTTCGTGGGCTCGACGGGGATCCAGGGGCTGGGGTCGAACCTTCACACGGCCTACGACCGCTTGCTGACCGGGGACTACCACAGTTGGGCGGCGAAGTTGGAGCTGGAGTATCCGATCGGCAACCGCGACCGGATCGCGAACCTCCGCCAGCGGAAGTTCGAGCACACCCGGGCGATCGCGCAGATGCAGAACGTCGCCGACCAGGTGGCCGTGGCGGTCAACACCGCCATCCGCCGGCTGGAGACGACGCACCGGGAGATCGCCGCCTGGCGCGGCGCGATGGAAGCCAGCGCCGTCCACCTGAAGGCCCTCGAGGACACCGAGCGGATCCGCGGGCGGCTGACGCCCGAGTGGTTCCAGCTCAAGCTCCGGACACAGGAGGACCTCGCCTTCAGCGCCCGCGGGGAGATCCAGGCGCTGGTGGACTACAACAACGCGCTGGCCCAGTTGTCCCGGAACACGGGCACGGTGCTCGAGCTCCAACGCGTCAAGGTCGCCCTCCCCTCCGTCGTCGAAGCCGAAGGCAACAACTGAGCTGCCCGGGGGTTGGGCACAGGCCCGAAGGGCCGATACGAAGCCACGCGGAGGCGCAGCCTTCGGGAGCGGTTCTCAGCGCGTATTGCGCGTCAGGGGCAATCTGACGGATCCGGTCGGCTGAACGCTCGGCGTGGCCACTCGTGACGTTCGTTCCGCTTTCTGGTGCCCTGGACCGTCCTCGGAGTTGACGGCCTTCGCCCGTCGCCCCGGGTCCTTGTGGTCGCACCTCCTTGGGTCACATACGATAGCGTCCGGGGCCTGCCGCGACAGGCAACTGGCGCAGGGTCATCTGCGGGCAGAGGGCTCCGAAGAAAAAAAACAACCATTTCCCGGACGGTGACATAGGGTTGTCACCGCGGTCGATGATAAGTGCTTGGGAGTTACGCATATGAGCATCAGTCGGATCTACAGGATACTTCGGCTGATCACGCTGCTCCAGAGCGGCCGGGGGTATTCGGCCGACGAGTTGGCGGAAGAGCTGGAAGTCAGCCGCAGGACCGTCTTCCGGGACCTGAACGTCCTGGAGATGGCACACATCCCGTACTACCACGAGGCGCCCGGCGGCTATCGCATCAGCCGGCACTTCTTCCTTCCGCCGGTGAACCTGACGCTGGCCGAGTCGCTGGCGGTGTTGATGCTGGCCGGGCGGCTGCGGGGTACGGGCCGGCTGCCGCTGGCCGAGCAGGCGGCCCGGGCGGCGATGAAGATCGAGAGCGGACTGCCTCGGGGCCTCCGCGATCACGTCGGGTCGATCCTTGATCGCGTCCACATGTCCATCGGGCCCACCAGCGGCCACGAAGGGCTCGACGAGACGTTCAAGCAGCTTTGCACGGCCGCGGCCACCCGCAAGGTCTGCCGCATCGAGTACGTCAGCTTCCACGAGCAGCAGCAGATCGCCACGGAGATCCATCCGCTGCGGCTGGTGTTCGTCAGCCGGGCGTGGTACGTGCGGGCCTTCTCGGTGATGCACGGGGAGGTCCGGACGTTCAAGCTCACCCGGATTCGCCTGTTGGACGTCGCCGAACAGACTTTCGAGCCTCCGCCGGGCGCCGACGGCGACGAGCCGTTCGGCGCCGCCTGGCGCATGATCCCCGAAGGCCGACTCCACGACGTCCACCTTCGCTTCGAGAAGATGGTCGCCGGCAACGTCGCCGAGGTGCAGTGGCACCCCAGCCAGCGAGTCACCCACCACGACGACGGGACCATCGACTTCTACGTCACCGTCGACGGGCTCCGGGAGATCAGTTGGTGGATCCTCGGCTACGGCGATCAGGTGGAGGTCGTCGGCCCGCCCGAACTCCGCGAGCGCATCGCCGAGGTCGCTGCCAGGGCCGTCGAGAAGAACAACCCCCGGGAGGGCCGATCATGAAGGCCCTGGTCCAGAGAGTCCGGTGGGCGGAAGTGGAAGTCGACGGCCGCATCGTCGGCCGCGTCGAGAACGGGCTGCTCGTCTACGTCGGTGTCGGCCTCCAGGACGCCCCCGCCGACGCGGACAGGCTGGCCGAGAAAGTCGCTAACCTGCGGATCTTCACCGACGAGGCCGGCAAGCTGAACCGATCCTGCCGGGACGTTCGGGGGGGCGTCCTGGCAGTTTCAAACTTCACGCTGATGGGCGACACGCGCAAGGGGCGCAGACCGGCCTTCGTTGCCGCCGCCGCGCCCGACGTGGCCGAAGCGCTCTACGACCGCTTCGCCGATGCCCTCCAGCAGCAGCGCTGTGCGGTGGCCCGCGGCGTCTTCCGGGCGAAGATGATCGTCCGCAGCGCCGCCGACGGGCCCGTCAACGTCTTGGTGGAGATGCCCCCGGCCACAGCCTGACCTGCACGACGCATGGCCGGGGGCTCCCACCTTTCCGCCGCCCCCGCACGCCCGGGTCGCGAAGCGGCAAGTTCGGCGGCGACCAGACGAGTCAGCTCCGTTCTATGAGGGGGGCGCAGGCGGCACGAGGCGGAGGGCGTTGAGGGAGTGGAGCTTCTCGATCACCTCGCCGGGCAGGTCCAGCGAGTCCAGGAACTCGAGCAGCGCCCCGCCGAGCATGTCGCGGCCGAAGAGGAGGCGGTCGGCGTAGCGTCGGAGGAATCCCCGAGCGTGCTCGACGTCCCGCTTCAGCGCGCCGAGCGCGGAGTTGGCGGACAGGTCGGCGTGGAGGTTGGGGCAGGCCTCGAAGCCGTCGTACAGCCGGCCGCCGGGAGCGAGGGGGCCGTCGGGATACATCTGCGCGGCCGCGTCGGCGTCGGCGCTGATCTCCCGCCAGAACCCGGGTCCGTGGCCGAGGAAGGTCGTCCGCGGGCAGGCCTCGGCGGCGCGACGGAGGTTGTCGAGGGTCCCGCCGTACCAGAGCGGGCAGTAGTTCGGCTCGCCTGTCTTGGCGTCGGGCAGGTAGGGCACGTCCAGGTGGACGACGACGGGGCAGCCGAGCTGGCCGGCCTTGCGAAACAGCTCCAGCGACCGAGGATCGTCCACGAGCATCTGGTACTTCCACTCGCCGCAGACTCGCACGCCGTGCATCCGGCAGGCCGACTCGAGCAGCGCCGGCGCGTCCGGACGGGCGGGGTCGGGGCAGTAGCCCGGGACAAACCGCCCGCCGTGGCGCTCGCACGCCGTCAGCACGTCGCTGAGCGGCATCCCGTCGTGCGTGCCGTCCGGGCGGGCGTGGGCCGGGTTGAACACGTGCCCGTGTCTTCCGGCCTCCTCGACCGAGGGAGCCTCCCACGTCAGCAGCCACGCTGCATCGATGTCGTGGGCGTCCATGTCGGCGATCAGGTCGCGGTCGTTGCCGCCATGCCAGAACACGTGTTGGTGAGTATCGACGATCATCGAGCTGTTCTCCTGCCTTGTCTTGCCCGCAGGAGTCACGCGGGCGCGCGGGCCTGAGGTGATTGTACTTGACAGCCGACAGGAAGCGGATAGACTGTCGGGTCCATGAGAGAAGCAACAGAACAGATTCTGCGCAACACGCACGTCGCGGGCGATTCCCGCGGCTGGCGGATGTACGTCGCTCTCTACGGAAGGAGCGGGCCTTGAGGACGCTGTAGCCAATCGCAAGCGTCGCTGCTAACGGGCCCGTTCGATGGAACGGGCTTTTTTGATTGGCGGGGAGGATCAGCCATGACCGCGAAATACGACGCACAATGGGTCGCCCGACACTATGACGAGTACGGCGAGCGGGAGTGGCACCGCTTGGTCGCCGATCCGCTGGCCGAGGTCAAGCTTCACGTGCATCGACACTACCTGGAGCGGTTCGTCCCCCCGTGCAGCCACGTGCTCGAGATCGGCGCGGGGGCCGGGCGGTTCACCCAGATCCTCGCCGAGCTGGGCGCGCGGATCGTCGTGGCGGATCTGTCGGCCGTGCAGTTGGAGCTCAACCGCAAGCACGCCGACCATCTCGGCTACGCGCACGCCGTCTCCGAGCGCCGGCAGATCGACATGTGCAACCTGAGCGCCTGCGCCGACGGGGAGTTCGACGCGGTCGTCTGCTACGGCGGGCCGCTGAGCTACGTCTTCGAGCGGCGCGAGCAGGCCGTCGACGAGATGATGCGCGTGCTCAGAAACGGCGGCGTGCTGCTCGTCAGCGTCATGAGCCTTTGGGGCGCCGTTCACCAGCACCTGCCCGGCGTGCTGGCGGTCTCGCCCGCGGAGAACGAGCAGATCATCCGAACCGGCGACTTGTGCCCGGAGACATACGCGGCCTCGACGCACCATTGCCACATGTTCCGGTCGGCCGAGCTGCGCGATCTGTTGACCGGCTGCGGGGCGAATGTGCTGGCGATGTCGGCGTCGAACTGCCTGTCGACCGTTTGGGGCGAGCCGCTGCGCGAGCTTCGCGCCGACGAGAAGCGGTGGCGTCAACTGCTGGAGCTGGAGGCCAAAGCCTGCCGCCAACCCGGCTGCCTCGACCTCGGCAGCCACCTGATCGCCGTGGCAGACAAGGTTTCGGCGGCCCTGTAGCGGCCTCACGTGAGGATCTGTCGCAGTGCGGGCTCCAAGTCGGCCTGTCGGAATGTGAAGCCGGCCTCGAGCAGCTTCTTCGGCAGGACGCGCGCGCTGGCGAGCAGCAGCTCGTCGGCCATCTTGCCGAAGGCCAGGCGAACGCCCCAGGCAGGGGCGGGCAGGAAGGTCGGGCGGTGCAGCACCCGACCGAGAGCCGCGGTGAACTCGCGGCTCGTCACGGCCTTCGGCGAGGCGACGTTGACGGGCCCGGAGAGGCCCGGGCTTGTGAGGGCGAAGGCGAACGCGGCGACGGCGTCGGTCAGCGTCACCCAGCTCCAGTACTGGCGGCCGCTTCCGACGCGCCCGCCGAGGCCGAGGCGGAACGGCCGCAGCATTCGCTTCAGCGCCCCACCGGCGGCGCTGAGCACGAGGGCCAGGCGAAGGTTGACGACGCGGATGCCGGCTTCGGCGGCGGGGGCGGCAGCCGCTTCCCAGTCGCGGCATAGATCGGCCATGAAGCCCTCGCCCATCGCGGACGCCTCATCGAGGGCCTCTTCGCCGCGGCTGCCGTACAAGCCGATCCCGGAGGCGGTCAGCAGCACATCCGGCGGCTCGTCGAGGCGGGCAAGCGCCTCACAGAGCAGCCGCGTGCCGCCGACGCGGCTGTCGCGGATGCGGGCGATGATCTTCCGTGACCACCGTCGGCCGATGTTCTCGCCGGCCAGGTGGACGACGGCGTCTCGGCCTTCCAGGGCGCCCACGTCAACCATGCCGGCGGCGGGGTCCCAGAGCGCGTCGCCGGCATTCGGCTCGCGCGGCGGGCGGAGGAGGCGCCCGACGGCGTGTCCGTCAGCGGCCAACCGCTCGGCCAACGCCGAGCCGATCAGGCCGCTCGATCCTGAGATGAGGACGTTCAAGGAGCCGTAATGGTGCCCTGGCTCTTGACGTAGAACCAGGCGCGGAAGGCGATCCAGACGAGGGCGACGAAGCTGCACAGCAGGCCGATGACGCCGATCAGCGGCGAGACGCCCCGGTGGCGGGCAGCGCGCACGCCGAGGGCGCTGGCGATCAGGCCCGACGCGGCCGGCAGGAGGGCGAACAGCGTCCAGCCGCCGGGCAAGGCGCCCAGCAGCAGGCCGCCGATCCCACAGACCAGCCCCACGATGCCCAGGCCATTCGTAGCTGCCCCTTGCGGGCGGGTCGGGGCCGCGAGGTCCTTGCGCGACGGCTTCGCGGTGGCTGCCGCTTCACGGGCGGCCCGGCGGCCGGGCACGGGAGACTTGAAGCCACACGTCGGGCACGGAACGTACTGGCCGGCGTTGGCCTCCTCGGTCTCGAACTGGCCCGCACAGTTCGGGCATCGGACGGGCAGCATGGTGTGAGATCCTCCTGACGCGTCGTCGGAATCTCAGTATGTCGAGGGCATCTGTCGTGCGTGCCTTCAGATTGCGGATTGCGGATTGTCGATTCACCGCGCCGCAGCCGGCAATCCGCATTCCGCGATCAGATGTCCGAAATGGACCGTGGCGACTGCCCGGGACGCGCCGTCCCGGCAGATCACGATCGGTTTTTCTGCCTGGGTTGTGCCCGACCGTCGTCGGCGTCGTATGCGCCGCCCTCGGGGATGCGGCCGCGGACCTCTATGCGCTCGATGGACTCGGCCCGGCCGGTTTCGCCGTCGACGGAGACGAGCACGCCACAGAGGCGCGGGTCTCCGGTGGCGACCTCGAAGCGCGCGGGCATCGTCGTGGTCAGCGCGCTGAGAACGCGGTCCTTCCGCCGGCCCAGGACGCTGTCGTATGGGCCCGTCATGCCCAGATCGCTGATGTACGCCGTGCCCTTGTCCAGCACGCGCGCGTCGGCCGTCGGAATGTGCGTGTGCGTGCCGAAGACGATGCTCACCCGCCCGTTGAGGTGCCAGCCCATCGCGATCTTCTCGCTGGACGCCTCGGCGTGGAAGTCGACGATGCGGATCTTCACCTCGTCGGGCATCTCGGCGAGCACCTGCTCGATGGCCGGCCAGGGCGAGCCCCAGCAGCCCATGTACATCTGTCCCAACACGCACGCGACGCCGACGCCGTAGCAGCCGCTCTTGGTCCGAACGACGGTCCAGCGCTTCCCGGCCGCCGGGGGCAGCAGGTTGGCCGGGCGGACGACCCGGTCGGACTTCTCGAGCACCTGGATGATCTCTCGCTTGCGATAGACGTGGTCGCCCAGCGTGATCGCGTCGACCCCGTAGCGGTGGAGCTTCTTGACGATCTGCGGTGTCAGCCCGCTGCCGCCGGCGGCGTTCTCGGCGTTGGCTACCACCAGCTCCAGCGAGTGGGTCTCGATCAGTTCGTCGAGCTTGTCGGCCAGCACCAGCCGCCCGGGCCGACCGACGATGTCCCCGATGCACAAGATGTTGATTGGCATGAAGCGGGCGCTTTCTAGCCCCGTAGGGGCGTTGCGGCGGAAGGCAGCGCGACGGTCCGCTCCCGCCGACCGGGCCATTATAGGCCTTGTAGGCCCGGTCCGCCCGCTATAAAGGCAATTCCCCGGATGCTATAATCGACGCCATGGCCGACTTCAAGCTGACGACGACGATGGCGCCGAAGGGCGATCAGCCGGCGGCGATCGACCGGCTGGTGGACAACTGTCGGCGCCGGCAGAAGTACAACGTCCTGCTGGGGGTCACCGGCAGCGGCAAGACGTTCACGATGGCCCACGTCATCGCCCGCCTGAACAAGCCCACGCTCGTCGTCAGCCACAACAAGACGCTCGCCGCCCAGCTCTACGAGGAGTTCAAGGAGCTGTTCGCCGACAATGCGGTGGAGTACTTCGTCAGCTACTACGACTACTACCAGCCCGAGGCGTACATCGCCCAGCGGGACATCTACATCGAGAAGGATGCCTCGCGGAACGACGACCTGGACCGCCTGAGGCTGTCGGCCACGACGAGCCTGTCGGCCAGGCGGGACGTGCTGATCGTCGCGAGCGTCTCCTGCATCTTCGGGCTCGGCTCGCCGGAGGAGTACCAGGCGATGGTGGCGGCCCTGCGGGTCGGCGAGACGGTCAACCGCGACGAGATGCTCCGCAAGTTCGTCAGCCTCCAGTACGACCGGAACGACGTGAACTTCAAGCGGGGCACGTTCCGTGTGCGCGGGGACACGGTGGACGTTTACCCGGCCTACGAGGAGTTCGGCTACCAGATCGAGCTGTTCGGCGACGTGATCGAGGCGATCCACCTGATCAACCCGCTGACGGGCAACTCGCTGAGCCGGGTCGATCAGGTGTTCATCTTCCCAGCCGTCCACTACGTGGCGGAAGAGGCCACCATCGAGCGCGCCGCCGCGAGCATCAAGGAGGAGCTGGACAGCCGCCTGATCCAGCTCCGAAACGCGGGCAAGCTGCTGGAGGCCCAGCGGCTGGCCGCCCGCACGCGGTACGACATCGAGATGCTCATGGAAGTCGGCTACTGTCCCGGCATCGAGAACTACGCCCGCCACCTCGACGGCCGGGCGCCGGGGCAGAGGCCCTACACGCTGATCGACTACTTCGGCGACGACTTCCTGCTGATCATCGACGAAAGCCACGTGACGATTCCGCAGGTCCGCGCGATGTTCAACGGCGATCGCAGCCGCAAGGAGGTCCTCGTCGAGCACGGCTTCCGCCTGCCCAGCGCGTTGGACAATCGGCCGCTGAAGTTCGACGAGTTCGAGCAGATGTGGAAGCAGGTGGTCTTCGTTTCGGCCACGCCGGCCGACTACGAGATGGAGCGGGCCGGCGGGGAGGTCATCGAGCAGATCATCCGCCCGACGGGGCTGGTGGACCCGGCGGTGGAGGTCCGCCCGGCGCGGGGACAGGTGGACGATCTGCTTGGCGAGATCCGCAAGCGGGTGGAGGCGGGGGAGCGGACGCTGATCACGACGCTGACGATGCGGCTGGCGGAGGACCTTTCGGAGTACATCCGGGCGGAGGGATTCCGCTGCAAGTACCTACACAGCGAGATCGACACGCTGGAGCGGGTGGACATCCTCCGGGAGCTGCGGGAGGGGCGGTTCGACGTGCTGGTGGGCGTGAACCTGCTGCGGGAGGGGCTGGACCTGCCGGAGGTGTCGCTGGTGGCGATCCTGGATGCCGACAAGGAGGGCTTCCTGCGGTCGGCGACGAGCCTGATCCAGACGATCGGGCGCTGCGCGCGGAACGTCAACGCCCAGGTGTTCCTCTACGCAGATCGCGTCACCGACGCGATGAAACAGGCCATCGAGGAGACGGGCCGGCGCCGGCAGACGCAGTTGAAGTACAACGAGGACAACGACATCACGCCGGAGACGATCCGCAAAGAGATTCGGACAGCCCTGGCCGACCAGCTCCGTGCCCGGAAGGTCGCCCGCGAGGCCATCCACGCCAGCGAGGACCAGTTCGATCGGCTCGAGCTGATCCAGCGGCTGGAGGAGCAGATGTACAAGGCGGCCGAGGAGCTCGAGTTCGAGGCCGCCGCCCGCCTCCGGGACCGCGTCGAGCAGCTCAAGGAGCAGCAGCGCGTCGAAAGCGCCGTGTGAATCGAGTAGCGAACTTGGGGGGCCGAGCGCCGCCGGGCGGGGTCAGTTGTCGTTGGTGCTGGCCGCGACCATGTCGCGGCCGCAGCAGACCAGCCCGAGCCCTCGTTGCTTGACGACCTTGACGACGGTCTGGCAGAGAGTGCACCGGAGCATGCTGGGCCTGGTCATCGCGGCGAAATCTCGGGCCGTCAAGGGGACTGATCGGGTCTCGGAGTGTGTCGGGGCGGGCAGGCAACTGTTCATGGGTATTCTCCCTTTCCTCGGTCAGAGCCTGTTGTTCTCAGGGGTCGGTTCAATCTGCACGGTGTTGCTCGGGCACCATTCGATGAAAGACTTCCTTATCTGACTCCACGTGTTATTCTCCGTGGTCCACGGAGGTCGATCAATCGGCGCCGGACCCCTTTTGCGGGTCGGACCGGCCCCCAGCGACTATGGGGGAGTGCCCCACGGCCGAACTTGGCTGGCGGGCCGTATAGGATTCTCGGGGCAGAAGTTGGGGCGCAGAGAGAAGGGGGGATCGAGGGAGAGAAGGGGGATAATCGAGCCAACTTCCGCCGGATCACGTCGCTGTCGGCGCGGGCGCGGCGCTCAACTGCCCTGGATGGTCTGGTTCCATTCGATCGCGTGCTTGAGCAGCTCGGTGGCGTTGTCAAGCCCGAGCTTCTCCTTGATGTGCTCGCGGTGCGACTCGATCGTCTTGACGCTCAGGTGCAGCTTCTCGGCGATCTCCCGCGTGGTCAGGCCCTGCCCGATCCACTCGAAGACCTCCAGCTCCCGGTCACTGAGCCGCTGAACGGGCGATTCGCTCCCCGCACTGCCGCCGCCGACGTACTTGCTCAGCAGCCTCGCCGCCAGTGACTCGCTGACGTAGACCTTGCCCGTCAGGACCGCGCGGATGCCTTCGACGAGCTTCTCGGTGCCCTCCTCCTTGCTGATGTAGCCCTTGGCCCCCGCGCGGAGTACGCGCTCGGCGTAGAAGGACTCGTCCCGCATCGAGACGACCAGCACAAGCACCTTCGGATGGCGGATCTTCAGGTCCTTGATCAGCGCCATTCCGCTGCTGTCCTTCAGAGACAGGTCGACGACGGCCACGTTCGGCTGCGTCCGCTCGACGGCCTTGAGGGCCTCGTGGGCGGAGGCGGCCTCGCCGCAGACGACGAGGTCCGGTTCCTGGGAGATCAGCATCCTCATCCCCTGGCGGACGATCGAGTGATCGTCGACCAGCAGGATCCGGGTCGCCTCGGCTTCCGACGGCGGTTTGCTTGATCTGCTCACGGGAGGACTCCACGTTGGTTTCCGCGCCGCCTGGGCAGCAGGCAGCGCAGGACGGTTCCGCCGCCGGGCCTCGGCTCGATGCTGAGCGATCCGCCGATCACGCTGGCCCGGTGCCGCATGACGTGCATGCCCATCCCGTCGGTCGGTGGCGGATCGGGAATGCCCGTCCCGTTGTCCTCGACCGCCACGGCGATTCCGTCACCGTCGGACGCCAGGGAGATGGTGATCTCGGTGGCGCCCGCGTGCTTTGTCGCGTTGTTCACCGCCTCCTGGACGATGTGGTACAGGTGGGTCGCCTCGGCCCCGCCGGGCAGCTCGATCGGGCGGGCGCATCTGAAGCGGCACGTCAGGCCGAACAGATCGGCCACGCTGTCGGCCAGCTTGCGAAGGGCATCGGCCAGCCCGCCCTCGTCGAGCCCCACCGGGTCCAGCCCTCGGGCCAGCATCCGAACATGGGCGATGGACTCGTTGACAAGCTGCACGACCTGGTTGGCGACGGGCGCGTCTTCCGGGAACGCGTCGGAGAGCTTTCTCGTCAACACCTTGATCAGGAACGCCAGCCCCGTCAGCTTCTGACCCAACGTGTCGTGCAGGTCGCGCCCGATGCTGCGGCGCTCGGTCTCGCTGCTCTCGATGACCTGCCTCTCCAGCTCCTTCCGCTCGGTGACGTCGATGCCCAACTCCAGCACCAGCGGCGTGCCGTCCACGTCGGAGAACGGATATGCCCAGACGTGGTAGCTCCTGCCCTTCGGGTCGGACCATTCCCACTCCTTCGGTCGAACGCGGGTGAACACCTCGACGATGGGGCAGCGGGGGCAAGGGGCCTCCCGACCGTACTGAAGCTCGTAGCATCGCCGCTCGCCCCTCGGGCCGAACAGCTCCTGGTAGCGATGGTTCGCGAACTGAATCGACCGGTCCCGGCCCTTCAGCGTGACGTAGCCGGGCAGGACGTTCAGGACGGAGTAGAGCCTCTGCCTCTCTGCCTCGAGTTCCCGCTCGGCCCGGATGCGGTCCCGGGCCTCCTGCTGGAGCCTGTCGACCGCGCCGACCAGCTCGGCGGTCCGTTGCCGGACGCGGACGCCCAACTCGTCTCGCGCTTTGCGGACCGACTGCTCGGCCTGCTTGCGGGCGGTGACGTCGAGCCCGTAGGCGTTGACGTAGCCGGCCTCGGCGACGGGCGCGAAGGTCAGGGAGAACGTGTGGGCCCCGCACTGAAGCTCGGTCTGGCGGGCCACGCCCGACTCGAGCGACTCGGCCACGATCTGCCGCCAGGGGGGAGGCAAGCTCTCGCCGGCAGCGCAGCCCCACGCCTCCAACACGGTTTCGCTGGCCTTGTTGTGGTGGAGGACCGCCCCGTCGGCCGAGATGCGGAGAACCGGGTTGGGGTTCTCCGAGGGGAACCTGGCCAGCCCCTCGATCTGTTCGGCGGCCCGCTTGCGGTCCGTGATGTCTCGCGCGATGCCAGTGAAGAACACCCCCTCCTTCTCCCGCCAGTTCGCCAGCGACAACTCCAGTGGGAACTCGCTGCCGTCGCTCCGCAGGCCCACCAGCTCGAGCGTCTTGCCCAGCAACTTCGGCGCCTGCCCCTCGGCCAGACGCCGAAGGGCCGCGCTGTGGGCCTCCCGGTAGCGCAACGGCATGATCGACGTTAGCGGCCGGCCGATGGCCTGCTCGGCGGTGTAGCCGAAGATCCGCTCGGCCGCCCGGTTCCAGAGGACGATCGTCCCGTCCCCTTCGGCGCAGATGATGCCGTCACTGGCCGTCTGCGTCACCGCGCGGAAACGCCTCTCGCTGCCCTCGAGGGCCTCCATCGCGCGGCTGTTCCCCAATGCGATAGCCGCGAACTCCCCGAAGCGGGAGGCCAACTGTGCGTCGGCGTCCGTGAAGCCGCCCGGCTTGTTGGCCAGACCCAGCAGCCCGACGACTTCCTGACCCAGCGTCAACGGCGCGAACAGGACGCTGTTCATCGTCACGTGGCCGGGGGGCAGGAACTCCGTCCACCGGCTGGTGGCAAAGTCGTTATCGTAGACAGCCTGGCCGGTGCGGTAGGTCTCGGCGCGGAGCCCGCGGATCGGCATCGGCAGCTCGGGGCTGACCGTGCAGGGCGACCCGCCGGCGTCGAGGAACAGCACGTCGTTCTCCTGCCCGTTTGGCGTGAGCAGCGCAACGTAGCCGGCCTGGGCGCCGATGACCTCCTTGGCGGCGTCGAAGATCGCCCGCGCGGCATTCGCGAACCGCTGGTGCTCGAGGACGGCCCGGGAGGCGGCCAACAGGGCGCGGCTTTCGGCGAGGCCGAATTGAGCTTCGGGCCGGCCCGGCCCTGAGCCGTCCTGCGCCCCGCTGTGCTGTCCAGCCGCTTCGTTGCCCGCACCCATGGCGGTTTCCTGCCATCGATCGCAAAAGACCCCCGCGCCGATCCTCCCTGGCGGGCAGGAGCCGGTCGGCGCGTGTCGCCGTCGGCCGCCCGGACCGCCGACCCGACCTCCGGCCACTGAGAACGGTGGGGGGTGTTGCTTTCGTAACGGAGAGGGCGGGATTCGCTTCGCGGCGCCCTCGGCGTCAAGCCCGCGAGCGCCCGGCTGCGCCGGGCCGGCGGGTCCGAACCCCGCCCTCTAACGGAGAGGGCGGGATTCGAACCCGCGGTACCCAAAGGGTACACGGCATTTCCAATGCCGCCCGATCGGCCACTCCGGCACCTCTCCGGGGCTGAGCAGGAGCACTATACCACGTGTGCGCAGCGGAGCAAGGGGCGCGTCGGGGCGGAGACGCGCGTTTTCGCCGAGGAGGCCGGCGCGGCCGGGGGGCAGGGCGCTGGCGACGTTCGGCGAGGCGCGCTCTGGAGGCAGGAACCGTGGGCCCCGATACCCCTGATTTTATTGGCTGAGATCGACTTTTCGCCTTGACGGGCCTTTCGGGGGGGCGCAACATACAGCCGACATGTCGGGCCGAGGGGTCCGCAGAATCGGTCGCGGCGGGCGAGCAGGGATGTCTGGCGGCCGCTGTGACCGCGGTGCCTGGAAGGGCTTTCGTTTTCGGTAGAACACTTTTCAGAAGGAGCGAAGGACATGGCCACAGCCAAGCCGATGACGAAGTCGCAGATCATGGCGACGGTCGCCGAGACGTGCGACATGACGAAGAAGGATGTCGCGGGGGTCGTGGAGGCGTTGGTAGCCCTGGCGTACAAAGAGGCGAAGAAGGGCATCACCATTCCGGGGCTGGGCAAGTTGATCGTCGTGAACCGGAAGGCCCGCTGGGGCCGCAATCCCGCCACGGGCGAGAAGATCAAAATCAAGGCGAAGAAGGCCTTGAAGTTCCGAATCGCCAAGGCGGCGAAGGACGCCGTGCTCTAGCCGAACACCGACGACTGGGAGCAAGACAAACGGGCCGGGCCTCCCCGAGAGGGCCGGCCCGATCTGTAGGGTGGTCGCTTCAGGGAAGCGAGTGGGCGGACCTCAGGCTGGGTGGTATGGGATGCGGCCGCGGGCGGGGATCAATAGTCGCGCACGTCGAGGCTCCGGAGGAACTCCTCGTTGCTGGGCCACTTCGACAGGGCCCGCAGCAGTGAGGGCATCTCCTCATCGACGCTGAGGCTGCTGAGCGTTCGCCGCAGCGCGTGCATTTTCGGCAGGACCCACGGGTCGACGAGCAGCTCTTCCTTACGCGTGCCGCTCTTTGGGATGGAGATGGCCGGCCAGATCCGCAGTTCGGCGAGCTTCCGGTCGAGTTGAAGCTCCATGTTGCCCGTGCCTTTGAACTCCTCGAAGATCAGGTCGTCCATTCGGCTGCCGGTCTCGACCAGGGCGGTGGCGAGGATGGTGAGGCTCCCGCCGTCCTCGACTTTCCGCGCGGCGCCGAACTGGCGTTTGGGGATCTCCAGGGCGCGGATGTCGACGCCGCCGGTCATCGTCCGCCCGGACGTCTCGATCGACCGGTTGTAGGCCCGGCCGAGGCGGGTGAGGCTGTCCAGCAGGATCACGACGTCCTGGCCGAACTCTGCCATGCGCTTGGCCCGCTCGATGGTGAACTCTGCGGCGCGGACGTGGCTGGCGACCTCCTGGTCGTTGTTGGAGGCGACGACCTCGGCGCTGGGGCACTTGCGGCGGAAGTCGGTGACCTCCTCCGGCCGCTCGTCGACGAGGAGGATGAAGACGTAGCATTCGGGGTTGTTCAGGCCGATGGCGTTGGCGATCTGCTGGAGCAGGATGGTCTTGCCCGCGCGGGGCGGGGAGACGATCAGCCCTCGCTGCCCCTTGCCGACGGGGCAGATCAGGTCCAGCACGCGCATTTCCATCGGCCCGTCGGGGGTCTCGAGCTTCATCATCGGGTGCGGATCGACGACGATCATCTCCTGGAAGGGGATGATGTCCGTGTATTCCTCGGCGTTCTTGCCGTTGACCTTGGTGATCACCTCGAGCTTCGGCCCGCCCTTCTTCTTGGTGGGGGGCAGGACCTTGCCCTCGATGAACAGCCCGGTCCTCAGCCCGCCGTGACGGACGAAATCCTTGCCGACGAAGATGTCTCCCGGGGTCGCCCGGTAGTTGTTCTTCGCCTGCCGAAGGAACCCGTAGCCCTTCTCCGTAATCTCCAGGACACCGGAGCCGATCATCAGCTCTTTGTCTTTGCCCCGGTTGTCCTTAGTCTGATCATCCGTGGTTGCAGACTGTTGATTCATCGCTGAAGCCTTCCTCAGTAAAGCCCCCCGCTAACCTACCAGTAACGATGCCCGCCAGGCTTTCGGTCGTGCGGGTCAAGAGCAAATGTACCCCTCTCACGGAGTATCCTACACGAACATCTTCCGGAAAAAAAGCCGATTTTTCGCAAAACGATCTACTCCTCTCACGGGGCGTCCCGGGCGATCCGGCACGCCTCGGCCAGGTCGATCGTCCCTTCGTACCAGGCCCGGCCGATAACCGCCCCGCTACAGCCGATCCGCCGGCAGGCCGAGACGTCGTCCAGCGAACTGACGCCGCCTGAGGCGATGACCGGCACGCCGGTGGCGGCGACGATCTCGGCGGTTGCCTCGACGTTCGGCCCGGTCAGCATGCCGTCCCGGGCGATGTCGGTGTAGACGATCGCGCCAAGCGGCCAATCGTCGACCCGCCGGGCCAGCTCCAGGGCGGTCGCCTCGAGCTGCTCGGTCCAACCCTCCGCGGCGACGCGCCCGCCGCGGGCGTCGAGGCCGAGGGCCACCTTGCCCGCCAGGTCGCCGCGCGAGACGAGCTTCTCGAACCACGCCCAGTTCTTCAGGGCGGCCGAGCCGATCACCACCCGGTCGACGCCGGCCGACAGCATCGCGTCGACGGCGGCCTCGTCCCGAATCCCGCCGCCGAACTCGAGGCGGGCCTCGACAGCCTCGGCGACGGCCCGGACGAGGGCGGCGTTGGTCAGGCGCCCGCTTCGGGCGGCGTCGAGGTCCACCACGTGGATCCAGGTCGCGCCGGCGGCGACGAACTCCCGTGCGACAGCGACCGGGTCGTCGCGATAGGTCGTCTGGCGGGCGTAATCACCCTGCGCCAGGCGGACCACCTTGCCCTCGCGAAGATCGATCGACGGGAGAATATCCATCGTCAAATCCTGATGAAGTTCTCCAGCAGTTTCAGCCCGACGGCCTGGCTCTTCTCGGGGTGAAACTGCGTGGCGAAGACGTTCTCGTGCCGGACCGACGAGACGAAGTCATGGCCGTAGTCGGTTGTGGTGGCCACGACGGCCTGCTCGTCGGGAACGACGTGGTAGCTGTGGGCGTAGTAGACGTAGGCCCCGTCGTCAATGCCGGCCAGCATCGGGCACTCGCCTCGGGTGTGGATCTGGTTCCAGCCCATGTGGGGCACGCTGAGCCGCTTCCCGCCCGCCTGCTGCTCGGCGAACTCGAAGCGGACGACCTTGCCCGGCAGCACGCGAAGGCCCTCGTGCTCGCCGTCCTCGTAGGAGACGTCGAACAGCAGTTGCAGGCCCAGGCAGAATCCGAGATACGGCATGCCTTCGGCGATGGCCTTGCGGAGGGGCTCGACGAGCTTCAGCGACCGCAGTTCCTCCATCGCGTCGCCGAAGGCCGCCACGCCGGGCAGGACGACCTTGTCGGCCCGTGCCAACTCGGCCGGCGTGGTGATCAGGCGCGCGTCACCCCCAACGCGCTGAAGGGCCTTCTGCACGCTCCGGAGGTTGCCGATCTCGTAGTCGATGACGGCGATCATGGGCAGCGGCGTCGGCCCGGGCCGGCTGCGAGCCGCCAGGGCGGCGAATTCTCCGACGGATGCGCGGGGATGGGTCGGCCGGACGTTCGGGCCGCCTCGGCCGATCGGGGCCGGGGGGCGGCGCTGGCCTGCCTCGCGCGGGGTTATCTCTTGACGACCATGATCAGCACCCGGCGGTTCTTCGCCTTCCCCGCCTTCGTGCTGTTGCCGGCCACAAAGTGTGTGGCGCCCATGCCGACTGTCTCGATGTCCGCAGCGCGGATACCCTTGCTGATGAGGTATCGCGTGACGGCCATGGCGCGGTTGGCCGACAGGTCGAGGTTGTCGGCCCACATGCTCTTCGTCTTGCGGATCGGGTCGCTGTCGGTGTAGCCGTACACGCGAACGCCCATGCCGGCATATTGGCTCTTCAGGAGGGAGACGATCTGGCCGAGTCGGGCCTTCCCGGCGGCTGTCAGCGAGGCCCTGCCGGCGGCGAAGAGAATGTCGCTGCCGACGGTGACCTTGTAGACGGCGACCTCCGCGCCGGGCGGCGGGGTGGTCCGGCCGCCGCCGGGGGCGGGCGTTGGCGCGGTGGCGCGCTGCTTCGCCATCGCCACCTCCGTCCGCAGCCCGTCGACCTCTGTCTGCTTGGCGTCCACTTGCGAGATCAGTTGCGACTCGCGCGTCCGCGCGGCGGTCAACTGGCCCTGAAGGTCCTTGATCTGGTTGGACAGCTTGAGGTTCTCGCCGCTGAGGTAGGTGATCTGCTTCTTCTCGTTGTCGCAGCAGCCGACGGCCAAGGCCGACAGGGCCGCCAACACCACACCCAGCGAACTGCGATGGATCGGAGTCATCGGTCTCTCCTTCCGCGGCGGCATGCCGCCGGTGAGGCAATTCCCAGATGGAGTTGGGAGTCGGGCGAATTATACCGCCCCCTGCCGGGGATGGTAGCCCTTCCGCGCGATATTTTGCGGATTGCGTGGAGGCGGGGGGCCGATGCGCCGCCGGGCCCGGGACCCGGTTGCCGAGTGTTGGGTCTCGACACAGAGACCCAGAGGCCCGGAGGGAGAAGGAGAGGGAAGGAACTTGCCCCTCATCTTCTCTGCGTTTCTGTGTCGCGCGGAGACCCGAGCCCTTGTGGGCCGCGCAGGCGTTCGGGCGGCCCGCCGATCCTACGACGGCTTGTCGCTCTCGGCGCGGATCCTCTGCTGCCCGCGGCGAGCCCGCCAGAGGAGGCGGACCCCGTGTATCACCAGCCGACCCGCCCAGTACACCACCACCCCGCCGGCCGCCGAGGCGAGAACAAGGTACAGCGTCGGCACGGTCCGGTCCGGCCCGTAGGCCGAGAACGTGCTCTGCGCCTTCGTCAGGTCCCACTGGAGCGCCACGAACACCGCCGCGGCCAGCAGGATCACGCCGCCGGCGATCACGTAGAGATAGCCCCGAAGTGTCTTCATGGTCCGTTCCCCGTTGCCCCGCCCATCATGGCCACTACGGTCGCGTACGGGCGAAGCAGTTCGAGCAAGTGGTCGTAGAACAGGATCGCCACGAGTGCCCCCCCGGCCAGCCACGGGCCGTACGGCAGCTCGCGCTGTCGGCGCATCGCGAAGATCGTCACGGCCCACGCCAAGGCCAGAAACGCCGCCAGGAAGAAGGCCATCGAGGCCGCGATCCATCCGCAGACGGCCCCGACGGCGGCGAGAATGTGCACGTCGCCCAGCCCCATTGCCTCCTTGCCGAACCCCAGCGTCCCGAGGATGCGGAAGCCCCAGATCCACAGCCCGCCGATCAGGTAGCCGAAGATCGCTCCGGTCAGGCCGTTCAGGTGCGCCGCCAGCCGGCCGCCGCCGGGGCCCGTCAGCGACCCCCACGCCTGGCGGACCGGCTGCACCTCCGTCACCAACAGGCCCGCCGCAATCGCCAGCACGATCGCCGGGGCCAGGAAGACCACCTCGCGCAGGACCTCCGTCCGCGGATTGACGCCGTGTGCCTTGGTGATGGCCACGCCGGCGATCGGTGGGTCGGCCTGGTGCTCGAGCTGCTTCCGCTTCTTCTTCTTCTTGCCCTTCTTCCTTTTCCTCTTGCCGCCGGCCTGGCGGCTTTCTGTCGGCTTCGGCTGGGGGGCAGGTTCGCGGGCGGGCTTGTCGGCAGCGTCCAGGAAGCTCCTCTGGATGAACCCGAACTTCACGAGCAGCAGGGCCGCAACCAGCCCCACGGCCGCTGCCAGCGCCATCGCGCCGGTGGCCGGCGAGACCGTCGGCATCAGCTCCGGCGGCGCCGGCCAGGCCGTCGCGCAGACGATCCCGATCCCCGTGACAAACCAGCAGACCTCCAGCGGCACGATCCAGTGCTCGATATCGACCAGCGCGCTGGCCAGCAGCCCGCACAGCAGGGCCGCGTGGGCCAGGTAGGCCGGCCAGGTGTCGAGGAACTCGCCCACTCCCTCCCGCACGTGGAGCTTGTAGAAGCACAGCCACAGCCCGCCGACCAGCAGGGCCGTGATCGCCTCGACGACCAGGTAGCGCGGCGAGATGAGACACTTGCAGTAGCGGCACCGCCCGCCGAGCAGCAGCCAGCTTGCCAAGGGGATGTTGTCGTACCACCGGATGGCGCGGCCGCAGGAGGGGCAGTGGCTGCCCGGGAAGACGATGCTCTCGTCCCTCGGCATCCGGTAGATGACGACGTTGAGGAAGCTGCCGACGCAGGCCCCGAGGGCAAACAGGAAGATGGCCCAGATGACGTCCATGTCCGGCGAAGGCTACCGCGCGAGAAGCGGTTCTGCAAGGCGAAGCGCCAGCTCGATGACGATCAGAGCCCCGTCGACGTGCCGTTCCAGTTCCCGCGTTTCGACGATGTCACGCCGAGAAACTGCGCGTCGGATCACTGTCCGGTGTTCTTCGACGTGCCCTGAGCCCCCCGCACCGCGCGCGGGCTTGATGCGGGCCAGAACACCACCAGGCCCCCTCATCACTGAGATGGCCGGTGGTGGATTCCGGCACGGGGAGGCGGAAGCGCAGAGCAGGTCACCTTGCCTTCCCTCTGCGTTTCTGTGTCGTGGGAGACTCACGTGCCCACGTGGCCTACGCCTTCCCGCGCCCCCTCATCTGGAGGCCGAACAGGCGGATGAAGCCCGTCGCGTCGGTCGGCGTGTATTCCTCGCCCATCGTGAAGCTGGCCAGCCTGCCGGAGTAGAGGCTCTTGGGCGACTCGATGCTCGCCACGCGGGCCGTGCCCTTGTGCAGCTTCATCCGCACGCTGCCCGTGACGTTCTTCTGCGTCGAGGTGACAAAGGCGTCCAGCGCGTGCCGCAGGGGGCAGAACCACTGGCCGAAGTAGACCATCTCCGCGTACTTCAGCGCCACTTGCTGCTTGTAGTGCAGCGTCTCGCGGTCGAGCGTGACCGACTCGAGGGCCCGGTGGGCCTCGAAGAGGATCGTCCCGCCCGGCGTCTCGTAGGCGCCGCGGCTCTTGATGCCCACCAGGCGGTTCTCCACGAGGTCGACCTGCCCGACGGCGTGCTTGCCGCCGAGCGCGTTGAGCCGCGCGATCAACTCGTGCCCGTCCAGGCGGACGCCGTCGATCGCAACCGGCTTGCCGGCCTTGAAGCCGACCTGTACCGTCGCCGGCGTGTCGGGGGCCTTCTTCAGCGGCACGGACATGACCCACAGATCGTCGGTGGGCATGTTCGTCAACTCCTCGAGGTCCGCGCCCTCGTGCGAGATGTGCCACAGGTTGCGGTCCCGCGAGTAGATCTTCTTCTTCGACTGCGCGATGGGGATGCCGCGGGCCTTGGCGTACTCGACGGCCGCCTCGCGGCTGGTCAGCTCGAACGACGGGTCCTTCCACGGCGCGATGATCTTCAGCTTCGGCGCCAGCGCCATGTACGTCAGCTCGAAGCGGACCTGATCGTTGCCCTTGCCCGTGGCGCCGTGGGCGACGGCGTCGGCCTTCTCCCTTCTGGCGCACTCGACCTGTGCCTTCGCGATCAGCGGCCGGGCGATCGACGTGCCGAGCAGGTACACGTGCTCGTAGACCGCGCCCGCGGCCAGGATGCGATAGCAGTACTGCTCGGCGAACTCCTTGCGCAGGTCCGCCACGACGCACTTGCTCGCGCCCGATGCGAGGGCTTTCTCCTCGATGCCGTCCAGCTCGCCTTCACCTTGCCCGACGTCGGCGGCCAGCGCGACCACGTCGCAGCCGTACTTGTCCTTCAGCCACGGGAGGATCACCGAAGTGTCCAGCCCGCCGGAGTAGGCCAGTACGATCTTTCTCACCTGGGCGCTCATAGCAGTTCTCCTGTGCCCGCGGGAAACCGATCATTCTACCTCCGCCGAGGCGCCTGACAAGAGCATCTTGAGGGGAGAATCAGAGGATCAGGCAGAAGGGAGACTCGCCACGCCGACTCCCTCGAAGCGAAGGGATTCGCCCAAGTCGGATCGCGGCAGCGCGCGTCACTGGCCGAGGAGGTTACTTGCGCGCATTGAGCTTGTCGAGGACCACGTTGCGCATGACGTCGCGCGGCGCGGCGGTGTCGGTCCATACCTCGAACTGGGCGATCGCCTGGTTGACGAACATGTCGACCCCCGTGACGCACGTGCAGCCCGCCTGCCTCGCGCGACGCAGCAGCAGCGTGTCGACGGGGTTGTAGATCGTGTCGAAGACGACCCTCACCATCGGTGGAATGCGCTCCAGTGGGGTGGCGTCGACGTTCGGGTGCATGCCGATAGAGGTGCAGTTAATGACGATCTCGGCGTCGAGGCCGGGCAGTGCATCGCGACCGGCAGCGGCGCAGGAGAATTCCTCGCCCAACCTATCGGCTCGGGAGACGGTGCGGTTGTAGATGGTCACGTCGGCGTAGTAATGGGCCAGGGCGGCCACGAGGGCACGGGCGGCGCCGCCGGCGCCGAGGACGGCAACGGCCCGCCCGGCGAGCCCGTCGCGGGTGATGCCCATTGCCTCGCACAGCGCGTCGATCGCGGCGGCGTAGTCGGTGTTGTCGCCGCGAAGGCTGCCGTCGGGGTCGATCGTGACGGTGTTGACGGCCCCGATCGTGACGGCCAACTCGTCGCAACGGCCGGGCCCGACGGTGGCGAGGGCGTTTTCCTTGTGGGGGATGGTGACGCTGAGCCCGCGCCACCCCAGCCACGGCCGCTCGAGCAGGGCGTCGATGAAGCGGCGGAAGTTGTCCTCGCCCGGCTGGACCAGCAGCGGCAGATAAACGGCGTCGAGGCCGGCGGCGGCGAAGGCCGCGTTGTGGACGGCCGGGCTCATCGAGTGGGCCACCGGGCAGCCGATCACGCCGAAGACGGTCGTCCGCGGCGTCAGTTCGCGCCATCGATAGAGGTTCAGGGCCTCGTCGAGCGTGGGCTGGCCCGGTGCGGACCCGGCGGCGCGGTCCAGGGCGGCGAAGGTCCCGAAGGCGGCGAGCTTGGCGGCGAGGATGCGGCTGGGCAGGCCCGCTTCGCCCATGGCCAGGGCGATCGCGGGCTTGTCGCACGAGCGGAGCACGTCCAGGGCGCGGAGGGCGTCCTCGGGCCCGTCGGCGGCGAAGGCGAGCTTGGCGACGGCCGCTTCGGAGGCCGCCAACTCGTCGGCCAGCCTGTCGAGGTCGCCCGGGCAGCGGTCGAAGTCGTGGTGACTGAGGATCGTCGCCCCCTTCGGCCGGTCGGCCGGGGGCGTGGTCAGCTCGACGTCGATCCAGTCGGCCCCCAGCTCGGCTGCCCGGCGCAGCAATGACAGGCGGGCCGATTCGTCGCCATCGTATCGGCCGCCTTGGCTGGTCGGGCGGCAGGTGACGATCGTCTCGGCGGCGGCATGACCGATCAGTCCGGCCAGTTGTGCGTCGTCGAGCGGCTCGGTGAGGTAGTCGAGGCGGATCTCAATCGTGTCGGCGCCGGCGGCGAGGGCGGCGTCGGCGGCACGGCACATGCCGGGCACGTCTGAGGCGGTCAGGGGGCAGATCAGTCGCGTCTTGGGCCGTTGGTCGGGCATCTGCGGCGTGCCTTTCGGGCTATGGCAGATGGTAGCAGGGGGGGGGCGTGTTGGGAAGGCCAAAGGGGGAGAGGGGCGGCTCTGACGGCGCCAGACAGCAAGCTGGCCGGCGGCCGGCACGGGGCGAGCGAGGCAGAGGCGGACGAGGCCCGGATTCGGCTTCCGCTGCGCTACTTCCGGCCGCCTGTGGTGGTGCGTTTGGGGGCGGTTGAGGCTTTCCGGCCCGTTTTCCGGCCCTTGTCGACGTCCTTGGCTTTGGGGATCTTGAGGGCCGGTTGCCGGCCGGCGCTGGCGACGTGGTTGAGCATCGTCAGCAGGCGGATGCCGGGGTAGGTCTCGATCTTCTGGAACGAACTGGCGTCGTCGGCCTTGATCTCGACCTTGCCGCGGTTGACGTAGGCCTTCTTCGGCTCCCACTTCAGCTCCAGCCCGACCGGGCGAAGCGCCTGGAAGATCTTCGCCCCTCGCTTCTCGCTCATCTTCCGGGCGTCGGCGGCCAGCGCGTCGATGATCGTCAGGAAGATGGCCGAGCGGATCTGCTCCTCGTCGATCAGGGCCTTCACGACGAGCTCGTCCTCGGCGGTATCCGCGGCCATGAGCATCAGCCGATAGGTGAACCGCTCGAGGGTGTAGACCATCAGGTTGTGCTTGGCGATGGGTTTCTCGCGGGTGACCTTCTTGCGGCGGCGCTGCTCCAGGGCGGCCAGGGCGTTGGGGCTCTGGCTGGAGGGCTCCTTCAAGGCCTTGATCTGCTCCTCCGTCAACTCGGGCAGCGACTTGTAGACTCGCCGGGCCTTGGCGTGCAGGTCCTTGAGGGCCGGGAGGATGACGCGGATGGGCTCCTTCTTCGTGTATCGCAGCCGCCACAAGAGGCGGTTGACCACGTACAGGCTGTTGGCGTCGGGCTCGGCGGCCTCGATGATGTCGGCGAGGTGGCGAGCGGTGGGCACGTCGAACTCCACGCCCTTCAACGCGATCTCGACGGAGGCGTCCGTGTTCTTGTCCTGTTGCCACAGCGCGGCGTTGGCGCGGAGGCGCTGGACGGCTTGGTCGAGCTGAGCGCGGGTGACGGCTTCGGCGGCGGTCGGGGCGAACCCAACGGCCGCGATCCAGAGCATCACGACGGCGTGCGGACTTCTCATGAGCCGCTCTCCCGGCCCCGCCTCGTTGCGAAGCGAACGGGCGGGCTACTTCCTGCCCTTGCCCTTGTTCTTGTGCATCTCGTCGATCTTCTTCCCGTCGGGCTCTTTGAGCTTGGGCATCCCGGCGGGCTTGGCGAGCCTGTTCATCGCCCGGATGATCCGAATGCCCGGGTAGTCGGACTTCTTCTCGTAGACGCTGGTTTCGTTGCGCTGAACGAGCACCTTCCCGCGGTTGAAGTAGTCCTTTTTCTTCGCCATCGCCAGGCGCATTGCCTGCGGCTTGAGCCGGTTGTACAGGCCCCGGGCCTGCTCTTTGCCCATCTTCGCCGACGTGTGGCTGATCAGGTCCAGCAGCGTGATGAACATCGCCGAGCTGCGCAGCTCGGCGTTGATCAGGGCCTTGACGACCACGTCGTCTTTCCTCGAGTTTCCTGCCTGGAGCAGAAGCTGGTAGGCGTATCGCTCCACGTCGTAGACCATCTCGTTGGTCCGGACAGTGGAGACCTCTCGGGCGGCCTTCTCGTCGCGACGTTTCTCCAGCACGGCCATCCGGGCCATGATCTCCGCCGTGCTGGGCGCCCGGCTGGCGGAGGGCATCTTCAGGCCGTCCAGGTACGACTTGCTGTACTTGGGAATGGACCGGTAGCCGTTCTTGGTCCGCGAATGGGCGGTCTCGACGGCCGGCAGGACCGCTTGGATGACGTCCGCCCTCGCGTAGCGCAACTGGCCCAGCAGCTTGCTGACGGCATAGGTCCAGCCCGTGTCGCGCTTGTAGGCGCCCAGATAGGCCTTCAGGGGATCGACGGAATCGGCCGAGAAGCTGACGCCCTTCATGTCGACCGGCGCGGCCGCCTCGCCCTTGACCCAGGCCCGCCCGGTGGTCTCGAGCTTCGCGGTCAGCGCGTCGAGCTTCTCCTTGTTGATCCCCGCTGCCTCGGCGGGGCGGGCGTGCACGAGCCACCCCGCCGCCAGAACCCCCACGATGGCCAACGACCGCTTCATCTTCTCTGTCTCCCAGCGCTATGGGCCGACCCGCCGCGGAGCGGGCGCCTGCCTACACTAATACTAACAGATGACCGGCGCGGGAGGTTGGCTTTTTCTGCGGCGCACCCCCCGGAAGCGAAAAGGGGACGGGCCCCCGCGTTCCGCTTCGGAGCCAGTCCCCTTCTCGGGCTGCCGTCGTCCGAGGACGGCGGGTATCATTCCTTCTTGAAGTCCTTCAGCTTCTTGCCGAGCTTGTCGATCGTCTCAGCCGCGAGGACGAACACGCCCGGAACCGTCGACGCCGTCGCGTAGCGGTCCTTCGTCTTCGATTCGCCCGTGTGCGAGACGGTCAGCGACCACGTCTTTCCCTTCGCGTCGGTCAGCGTCAGCCGAAGCCATGGCTTGTCCAGTCCGTACTTCTTCAGATCGCCCGCCGCCGCGTGCGTGACGAACTTCGCCGCCGTGAGCTCCTTGAGGTCCTCCTCGAGATGCTTGGTGACCTTCTCCGCGTCGATCTTGACGTAGGCGTCGGCGGTGTACTTCCAGGCCTTGCCGTCCTTCTTCAACTCGAGCGAGTCGGTTCCGGCGACGGCCTTGAGGCCGCGGATCTCGTCGGGCACGATCGTCCAGATCTTCTTGCCGCGAAGCCCGCCGACGAGGTCGTCGTACAGGCTCGGGGCGAACTCGCCGACGGCGACGATCTTTCCTCCCGCCGCCCACGCGTAGGCGTGCAGGCCGACCTTCGCCACCGTGATCTGGTGCTGCGCGACGATCGGCTTCGGCGCCGGCTTCGTCGTGGTCGGCTGGCTGGCCTGCGTCGTGGGTTTGGTCGCGGGTCTGGTCGCCTGGGTCGCCGGCTGCGTCGCGGGCTTGCTGGCCGGTTCGGGGGCGGGCGTCTCGCTGGTGACGACCACCTGCATCGTGTCGGCCGACTTCGCGTACGCCTCGGGCACGTCGGGGCCCACCGATACGATCTTGTCGGCCGCGAGGTCCTCGAGCTTGTCGATCACCTTGTTGACCTGGTCGGTATCGGCCTCGGCGGCGATGGGGGTCAGCAGGGCCCACTTGTCGTTGGCGTCGCGGGCGAGGGTGTACGTCCCGTCGGTCCGCCGGAGTTGGAGGCGGGTGACGTTCGCCTCGTCGGGCAGCTTGAGAATCGTGCGGTCCCAGTACGTAGCCGGCGGGGCCAGGAGCTTCTTGGCGTCGGCCGTGCGGACGACGGCGACGGCGACGCCCGTGGCCGACTTGACGAACGTCATCTCGCCCGACGGGCTCTGCCCGCCGATCAGCAGCGTGACCGTTTCGTCCTTGCCCGCCAGGCGGAAGGTCAGCTTGCCCGCCGGCTTGTCCAGGCCGTACACGCTCAGCGCGGCGACCTCGTCCTTGAAGTTCTCCGCCTTCAGGTCGGCCACGTCGCTGAGCAGGTCGCTGACGGCGTTGTTCTCGGCCTGGCCCTTCTGGGGGGCGATCATCTGCCACTGATCCTCGACCTTGACCAGCGAGGCGGTGGCGTCGGTCAGTTCGATCAGGACACCCGCGACCTCGTCGGCGGCCAGAGAGAGGACCTTCTTGACCCGCAGGTCGACGACCTTCGGCTGGAGGTTCTCGACGACGGATTTGTTGATCTTGAAGACGGTCGGCTGGTCGACGAGCTTGGCGTAGAGCTTGTCGCCGACGGGCTTGCCGACGGCGAGGGAGTGCTTCTTGCCCGGCTTGGGCGCCGGCGCGGAGGCCGGCTGGGTCGTGGCGGGCTTGCTGGCGGGCTCGTCCGGCTGCATCTCGACGGTGGCCAGCAGCGTCGGCTGATTCAGCCCATACGGCTCGAGGTCGCCCGGCGTGTCGGTGACGAACTGGCTGGCGTTGAGGCTGCCCAGCTCGTCGAGGACCTTCTTGACGGCGTCCTCGTCGGCGGCTGCGGAGATCGGGTGGACAATCCCCCACTTGCCGTCGCGCTTGACCAATTCGTAGCTGATCTGCCCGATGACGTTGACGCGGGCCATCTCGTCGGTCTTCAGGTCCAGCACGGTGTCGTCGCGGTACTCGCTGAGCGGGCGATCGAGCTTCTCGGCGAAATTGACTTTCACGAGGAACGTCTGCTTGCTGCCGGCGGGGCGGACGTAGGTCTGGTCGGTCTGAAGGGGCCTGGGCCGCCCGATCAGCAGCTTGTGCGTCCGCTTCTCGCCGTCGACGGCCGTCACCGTCCAGACCGGGGCGCTGAGCCCCGTGGTCTCGTCGGCCTCCTCGACGGATCGGCCCTTCAGGCCCTCGAGGGGGTCGGCGACGTCGTTGACCCGCCAATTCTGTGCGCCCGCGGCGACCGGTTCGAGGATCTTCCAGTCGTCGCCCGTCTTCTCGAAAACGAACTTGCCGCCCTCGCCCTCGATGGTGAGCTTCACGGGCTTGCCGCAGGCGGGATCGAAGACGTCGACTTCCTTCGCCTTGTCCGGATCGTCGGGATCGGACCAATCGAACAGGTCGCTGGTGAACAGGGCAACAACGATGCACACGAGCAGCAAGGCCGCCAATACGATCGTCGTTATCGGCTTCATATTCCTATCACTCCAACCAAGCGGTTCTCTCGGACGGGCGTTGGGCGCGGGCGCGGCGAGGGGTTCGGCGGGCTACCTGCGCCGCCTCATCATGACCACCCCGCCGGCGCCGAGCACCAGGACGGGCAGCAGGCCGCAGTAGATCAGCACCAGCGCGATCTTCATGGCGGGGGGGATCTCCTTCATCGTCGCCTGGACGGGCCCGCTGGCGATCAGGTTCTGCTTCCCGACCAGCCAGTAGGCGCTGTTGACGAGGAAGTCGCCGTTGGCCCGCGGCGGGTCGGTCAGGGAGATCGTCCCCTTCGCCTCGCGGACGGCGACCTCGCGGTCGAGGTAGCCGTCGGTCAGGGAGGCCCCGACGCTCAGCACGACGATCCGTGTGCCGGCGCTGTTGGGGTCGGCGCCGGCCTCGCGCGTGGCCGCCACGCCGAGGTCGAACGGCACGCGAATGTCGCCGGCGAGGTAGTCCGGCCAGATGTAGCTGCCCTCGGCCGTGCGGAACTGCGCCAACAACTCCTGGATCCGCCGGGTCGCCCACGTGGACTGCCAGTGGGCGGGAACCGACAACAGCGGCTCGAGCTTCACGCCGGCCGGCGGATCCTTCGCCTCGCCGCGGGCGTCTGTTGCCGCGCGGATGGGGCAGAGGTTCGTCCACAGGACGCGCTGGGCCTGGAGGGGCTTGCCGATGGGGTGATCCGAGAACGCGCTGAGCGGCAGATAGCCGAACCGCTGCCCGTCGACCTTGTACCGCCCGGGGTTCTGGTCGTCGGTGACGGCGGGGACGACGAGGAAGCCCGTCATCACGTCGATGCCCCACTCGCCGCGGAGGTAGTCGCCGTAGGCGTAGGGCGCCTGCATGGCGGGCATGAACGGGTTCGAGCGGCGCGGCGGGGAGAAGGTCGTCAGAAAGATCGCCGGCGTCCCGCTGCCGATCGCGCCGGTCACCTTCGCCGCGTGCTCAGGGGTGAAGCTCGGCGTGGGCATCGGCTGGCGCTGGAAGGGGTTCTGCTGGGCCGGCGGGGGCGGGGGGAGGACGATCAGCAGTTGCGGCCGCTCCTTGCCGTCCTCGCCCTTGTCCGCCTCCGGCATCTCGTCGTTCAGGTTCCAGTCCTTCACCTCGAAGTTGGCTTCCTCGAGGCGCTGGCGGATCGTCCCGAGCGCCTGGGCCGGGATGTCGGCCGGAGGGATCATCTGCCTCATCTGCGGCGGCATCCCCGGCGGCGGGCCCCAGTGGGTCAGCAGGACGGTGGCAAACGGCCTCTCGGTCATCGAGAGTATCTTCGAGGAGATGGCCGAGTCGCCGTTGAAGTTGCGTTTCCGCGGCTCGCTGTCCGGGGCGGACATGCCCATCGGGCTGACCTTCAGCGGCCAGACCGTATCGAAGGAGACGACCTCGGCTTTCCCGCCCACCTCGACGATCACGATGTTCTCGCCGGTGATATCCGAGGAGAGGGAGTTGTCCTTCAGCTCGGGCAGCTTGCCGTGCTCGTCGAGGATGGCGGACAGGGCGGCGAGGGTCTTCTCGAAGAGCTTCTTGTCCGCGGCCAGCTTGAACTCGGTCTTGCTTCGCGCGTCGACGGCCGCGAGCTTGGTCAGTACGTCGGCGATGGCCTGGCGGGCCTGTTCGACCGACTTGGCGATCCCGGCGGCGCGGGGGCGGGCGCTGACGATGAACTTCTTCTGGAACTCGGCGGTGGCGTTCTTGGCGATGCCCTCGGCCTCGTCGGCCTCGTCCAGCACGCTCGGGGCGACCGCGCGGCGGAGGTAATCGCTCAGCGAGATTCGCATGGGCCCCAGCGGCCCGCTGACCTGGACGGAGAAGAAGCGGTTGCCCAGGAGCAGGTCGCTGTTGGCGTCACCGGCGACGTTATCCAACTGCCCGGCCGCCGCCGCCAGCAACTGCACGGTCCGGCGCGCGGTTGCGACGAACTTGGCCAGCGTCTCCGACGGCTTGTCGGCCTCGGGCGAGCCCGGCTTGCCGATGATCTCGGCCATCTCCTTGGCGATGGTGACGCACTGATCGGCGGCGGCGAGCGTCACCTTGCTGCGGTCGCCCTCGGCGACGGCCTTGGAGACGGCCTCGAGGTCGGCGACGGACTTGACGTGCTTCTCGAGGTCCTCCTTGAAGGGCTTGACGACGTCCTCGATCTGGCGGGCGAGGTCGGCGTAGTCGGGCAGCCCCGCCCCGGCCAGACCCGCTTCGACCTTCTTCCGCGTCTGCTCGAGCTTCTCGGCGTGCACCTGGAAGGTGTTGGCGATCTCGACGGGGACGGCCCACATGTTGAGGTAGGAGTCCTTGGGGTGGGCCTCCCACTCCTGCCGCTCCTGCTCGAGGGCGGTCAGCAGCTCGGGCGTGTTGGTCTTGAAGTCCCTGATGAACTTGTCGTGCTTGTCGGCCCGGCTGCCGAGCTCGCCGCGGAGGCGGGTGAGGAGCTTGGCCTTGCCGGCGTCCGTGGTGACGTTCTCGACGGTGACCTCACGGCCGGCGATTCTGATGTCCTCCAGCAACTCGAGGACGCGCGGGCGCAGGTCGTCGGTCTGCTTGGCCTCGTCGGCGGAGGTGTACACGCACGTCAGTTTGATCTTGTCCTCGACGTCGAGGATCTTCTTCGTCCGCTCGCTGAGGCTGTATCGCCCCAGCATCTCCCAGGAGCCGTGGTAGTGGATCTTCTGCGAGAGCAGGTTGACCGCCGCCAGCAGGGCGACGGCGACGGCGATGGAGACGATGACCATCGAGGCGTATCGCTGCCGCGTGCTCCGGTCGGAGGCCCTCACGAGCAGGGCAACGACGCCGCCGCCGGGGACCAGCCCCAGCAGCCAGATGCCCACCGCGATCGCCAGCATCTTCTTCGCGGCGGCCTCGCCGCCTTCGACGAGCCCTTCGGGCAGGCCCCACAGCAGCGCGCCGAAGGCTATCGCGGTCGTGGCGACCAGGACGGCCAGCCAGTAAACCAACAGCATCTGCTGGGCGCCTTCCTGCCCGCGGAGCAGTTGGACCCCGCCGATCAGCCCCAGCGCCGCGAAGGCCACCAGCAGCACCAGGTAGGCCACCGCGGACAGCGAATAGCCTTCCGCGCCGGTCAGGCAGATGATCAGCCCGATGACAGCCGCGACAGTGGCGGCCAGGGAGAGCAATGTTGCCGCCGCGGCGGCGACGCGGGCCTTGCCGGCGTCGAGCGCGCCGGCGGATTTCGCAGTATCGTTCATCGCCATCTCCGGCTTTCGAGCGTCTTGACGCTAAGGAACAGAAACAGCGCCGTCACGCTGAGGAAGTAGATCAGCCCGCGCGTGTCGAAGACGCCGCGGGAGAAGTCCTTGAAGTACTTCATCGCGTTGAGGTGGTCGGCCAGCACGTCCCACGGGCGAAGCCCCATCCGCACGATGAACCCCATCAGGATCACCAGCGAGGCCAGGATCGCAATGGCGACGATCGCCGAGACGATCTGGTGCCGCGTCAGCGTCGACGCGAACAGCCCCACCGAGACGTAGGCCGCTCCCAGCAGGATCATGCCGAGGTAGCCCGTCAGCGCCACGCCCGGGTCCGGGCGCCCGTAGGCGATCATCAGGCCCAGGAAGACCACCGTGCTGGCCAGCAGCACGAGGTAGAAGGCCATCACGCCGGCGAACTTGCCGAGGATCACCTGCGTGTCGGTGACGGGGCTGGTCATGAGTGTCTCGATCGTGCCCCGGTCGAACTCGCGGCTGAGCAGGCCCATCGTCAGCAGGGGGATGGCGAGGACCATGATGACGGCCATTCCATCGAACAGGGGCCTCAGCGAGGCCTCCCCTCCGATGCGGATGTTGACGAAGAACCATCCGGCGCTGAGCAGGAGGAACCCTGCCCCGATGATGTAGGCGATCGGCGAGACGAAGCACGCCATCAGCTCCCGCCTCGCCAACGTGAGTGTCTTTCTCATGCCTGTGCTCCTTGCGGGCGTCCTTTACTGCGCCATCCGCTGGGCGGTCTGCATGTTCTGTTCGTAGGTCACCTGCACGAAGAAGTCCTCCAGCGTGCCGACGGTCGAGCGCAGCTCGCGGAGCTGCCAGCCCTTCTCGCTGACGAGGCGGTAGACTTCGGCGCGGCGGTCGGCCTTGTCGTCGCATTTGAGCGTCAGGCGGGTCCAGCCGCCGATGGGGCTGTGATCGACGCGCTGGACACCCTCGAGGCCCGCAACGGCCTTGGCCAGCTCGGGCGGCTCGGCGCCCTTCAGCTCGGCGGTGATCTGTGCGGCCGTGCCGACTTTCTTCCGCAGCGCCTCCGTCGTGCCCGCCGCGACGATCCGCCCGCCGGCGATCACGATGATGTCGCCGCACGTCTGCTCGACCTCGGCGAGGATGTGGCTGGAGAGGATGATCGTGTGGTCGGCGCCCAGTTCCTGGATCAGCTCCCGCATCGCGCGGATCTGGTTGGGGTCCAGCCCGATCGTCGGCTCGTCCAGCACCAGGACCGGCGGGTTGTGCAGCATCGCCTCGGCCAGGCCCACGCGCTGCTTGTAGCCGCGCGAGAGCTCGCCGACCCGCCGCCGCATGACGTTGTCCGGCTTGCTCAGCCAGCACCGCTCGGCCACCCGGTCGATCGCCGTCTGGCGCTGTGCCGGCGGGATGTCCCGCAAGGCCGCCCGGAACATCAGCAGCTCGTTGACCCGCATCTCGGGGTACAGCGGGACCGCCTCGGGCATGTAGCCGATGTCGCTGCGGACCTCGAGCGACTCGGTCAGCACGTCGTGGCCGGCGATGGTCACCTTGCCCCGCGTGGCCGGCTGGTAGCAGGTGAGGATCTTCAGCGTCGTGCTCTTGCCGGCCCCGTTGGGGCCGAGGAAGCCCACGATCATCCCCTTGTCCACGTGGAAGGAGATGTCGTCGACCGCCAACACTCGTCCATACCACTTGGTCAGGTGCTTGACGTCTATCATTTCGTCTCCGCCTCGAGCTTCCGCCGACCCGGCCTCGGCCGGCCGCGTCCTGATACGTTCTTCCAGTTTCTCATGTTCGGGCGTCATCGTGCCCGGGCTGTGGGCAGTGTGGGGCAACATCTATAGGAGCGCCAGCCCATCTTGTCAACCCCCCCCCGGAGCCCCGCCATCGCGGAGACTCCAACGGCAAAGTAACGGATATTGATAGAAACCGCCAACGGCTTTGTCAAGCCGTTTTTGTGCCCCCGCCGACGGCGCCGAGGCGTTTCTGTGAAACAATCGTCAGGGACTACTGTTTGGTTCTTCGGAAGGCGGCTGTTGGCCGTGAGCGTCGGGCCCGGCCGACTGGGGCGGCGGATGAAAGCGATCACCGACGACGATCTGATCTTGATGTACCGCGAAGGCGACGCGGAGGCGTTCGAGGCGCTGTTCGCCCGGTATCACGGGCCGGTGTACGGCTTTGCGAAGGCGTTGCTGGGCAGCAGGTCGGCGGCGGAGGAGGTCCTCCAGGAGACGTTCCTCGCCGTGGCCCGGACGGCGAAGGAGTACACGCCGCGGGGCCTGTTTCGCCCGTGGCTGATGCGGATCGTCCGCAACCGGTGCCTGAACCGGATCGAGGCGCGGCGGCGGCGGAGAGCCGTGCTGGCGGGAGGGGCAGCGGGGGTGGTCGAAGCGGCCAGTGACGACCCGTCGCCGGCCCGGCAGGCGGAGGCGAACGAGCAGCAGGCGATCGTGCGGGCGGCGATCGACGAGCTGCCGCTGCGGCAGAGGGAGGCCATCGCCCTCTATGCGTTCGAACAGATGACCTATCGCGAGATCGGCGAGGTGCTGGAGCTGCCGATCAATACCGTCAAGACGCTAATCCATCGCGCCCGCGCCGCCCTGGCGCGGACCTTGGAGAGCCTCCAGCGGGAGACGAGCCGTGGACTGTGACGTGACATACGAGCAACTGGCCGCTCTGGCGGCGGGCGATCTGTCCGACGTGGTTGCGGATCAGATCAGCGGGCACGTCGAGACCTGCCGGCAGTGTCGCGACCGGCTGACCGCACTGGCCCGGGCTGACGCGGTGCTGGCGGGCTTGCGTCCGGAGCGACCGTCGGCGGAAGCCGTCGTGTCGGTCCGGCGCGGCCTGGCGGAGGCGATTCGCTCGGCCGAGCCGGCGGAGATCATGACGCTGGACGAGGTGGCGGAGTTTCTGCGCGTCACGCCGGAGCAGTTGGGCGAGGTGATCGAAGAACTACCGGGCTTCGAGTTGGCCGGGCAGGTCCGATTCCGCCGCACGCGGTTGATCGAGTGGGTCGAGCAGCGAGAGCGCGACTACACGCGGAAGGCCACCGAAAGCTGGGCCGCCCGGTACGCCGCCGATCCGTTCGGGAAAGGAGTCGCATGATGGGGACATCCGGTCAGGATCAGGTGACGTTCTGGCGGACAGTGGCAGCCGGCCTGGCGGAGGGCCGGCCGGTGGTCGCCTGTCTCGAGCAGGCCCGCCGCGAGCTGCGGGACACGGCGCTTTGCGAGCCGATCGGGCAGATCATCGCGGACATCCGGGACGGCCATGTCTTCAGCGAGGCGATGCGGGCGCGGGGGGGGCTGTTCGATGATCGGATCGTCGAGGCCGTCAGGAATGGCGAGCAGACCGGTGTGCTCGACGTGACCGCCGGACGGATCGCCGAAGCGCTCGAGGCCGACGACCTCGGCCTGCTGGACAAGGTGGCGTCCGGCGAGGCGAGCGTGCCTGGCAGCGCGTCCGTCGCAGCGCATCTCAACGAGGTGATCCACCAGGCCGCCGCCGCCCGGGCGAGCGACATCCACTTCGAGCCCCGCGAGGACAGCGGGGGGCGGATCCGCTTTCGCGTCGACGGCGTGCTGAGGGAGCAGGAGAGGCTGACCGGAGAGCCGTACGCGCGGATGGTCCAGCAGGTCAAGGCGATGGCCGGGATGGACCTCGCGGAGAGGCGGCTGCCCCAGGACGGGCGGTTCCTTGTGGAGATCGAAGGCCGCCGCCACGACCTGCGTGTCAGCAGCGTGCCGGCGATCTGGGGCGAGCGGATCGTCTGCCGCATCCTGGCCGAGCACACCGCGACGTTCGGGATGGAGGAGATCGGGCTCGGCGGCGAGGACGCCGAGAAGGTCCGCCGCCTCGCGACGCTGCCGTCGGGCATGGTGATCGTCAACGGCCCGACCGGGTGCGGGAAGACGACGGTGCTGTACAGCATGCTGAAAGAGGTCAACAAGGAGGCCTGCTGCGTGATGACCGTCGAGGATCCCGTCGAGTACACGTTCGACGGGATCTCGCAGATCCCGATCCGCCCGGCGGTGGGGCTGACGTTTGCGCGAGCGATCCGAAGCGTCCTCCGGCAGGACCCCGACGTGATCATGGTCGGCGAGCTGCGCGACCTGGAGATGATGAGTCTCTCCGTGCAGGTCGCGATGACCGGGCACCTGCTGCTGACCAGCCTCCACGCCCAGACGTCGGCGGGGGCCATCCAGCGGCTGATCGACGTCGGGCTCGAGCCGTTCCACGTCAACGCGGCGCTGGCGGGCGTGATCACCCCGCGGCTGGTCCGCGTGCTCTGCAAGCACTGCCGCCGCCCGGCCGAGCCTCAGGAGCACATGATGCCCCCGCGGGCGTGGGAGATCGTCTC
>Ga0180438_10001486_pt1 | contig 41607 bp, 25 predicted proteins | sample SS_ome_12_FD_132455 | JGI IMG/M metagenome (GOLD analysis project Ga0180438, IMG submission 132455) | Hypersaline lake sediment archaeal communities from the Salton Sea, California, USA - SS_3_D_2 metaG | ecosystem: Environmental > Aquatic > Non-marine Saline and Alkaline > Hypersaline >...
CCGCCGCCGTGCGGGACGAGCCGGTGACCGCATAGAGCAGCCCGTCGCTCAACACGATCTCCCAAGTGTTGGCCGTCTCCGGGTACGTCTGCAGGGTCTTTCCGGTCGCTCCGTCCAGTTTCGAGACCGGCTCGTGCAAACCGAGCGTCACGTACACGTGCTCCGAAGTGGCGACCAATCGCCGCGGCAACTGCGCCGGGCCGCTCTTAAGCGGCATGAAATGGGTCCACCATCGCGGAATCGGCCGCTTCCACAGCACCACGCCGTTGAACGCGTCCCGGGCGATCAGGTGCCACCGGGCGGGCAGCATGATCGACGCGGTCGATCCTTCGTCGAAGATGTAGTACACCCGGCCGCCGGCAGAGACCATGGCGCTGGTGCTGGCCATGTGGTCATGATGCCGCCCCCACCGCGGTCCCGCGACCCATTGCAGGTGTTCCGGCGGCGCCACCAGCGTATCACGGCTCACCGCGTTGCCGGTGGCGTCGTACATGTAGTGCGTCCACTCATCCATCTCACCGGGCCGCCGCTTGACGAGCTTCTCCCACTGGTCGCCGTTCCTGATATAGGCAACGCCTTGGGGGGACAGCACGCGGGGGATCTCAGTCTGCGCGGGTCTCGGGTCGCTCTCGACCACCAGCAGGTTCACAAGGTTGTCGATGAAGGGTAGCCGTTCGCCTTCCCAGCGACTGACCGAGACCTTGCCGTACAGTCCGAGGTTCTCTAGGTGCTCGCGGGCGGCGGCGACGTTCTCTTCGGACTGATCCAGGCCCTGGACGAGGAAACCGTCCGACGCGCCGAAGGCCGCCGTCAGCTCGCCGTCCCCGCAGCCGACGTGAACCACCAGGCCGCCACGGATTCCCGTCGCGGTGAGAACCTGCTCGGCAGTTTCTCCGCGCACTTTCCGCACGAGGAGACCGCCCGGGCCGAGTGTGGAAGACAGCACCAGGACTGGCATCAGAGATTTCAACGGCACTCGCATGTCGACTCACTCCTTTCCGGTGTCCAACGGATTCGCGTGCCTGTTCGCCATGCCAGGGGACGCTTTGCGGCCGGCTCCTATCGAAGATCACCATGTAGCGTGACGGTTTGGCCGGGCTCGAGCGTCAGGTCCCGCGTTGTGGCGCCGTATCGGAGCCGGCACTTCTCGCCGCCACGACTGCGGACGGCGGCCTCAACGAGCCGACCGGCGCCCCACCGCATGTCGACCTCGAACCCGCCGCGAGCACAGAGGCCCTCGACCTCGCCGCCGGCCCAGCACTCCGGCAGCGCGGGAAGCAGGTGCAGGATCCGGGGCCCGTCGTCGGGGTGCGTTACGCGCTCGTGCGACTGAAGCAGCATCTCCGCCACACCGGCAGTGTAGCCGAAGTTGCCGTCGATCTGGAACGGGGGATGGGCGTCCCACAGGTTGGCGTAGAGCTTGCCCGAGACGAGGTTGCCGATCAGCGTCGCCGCGCGGTTGCCGTCGCGCAGCCGGGCCCAGAGGTTGATCTTCCACCCCATGCTCCAGCCGGTGGCGGCGTCGCCGCGAAAGTTCATCGACTGGATGGCGGCTTTCGTCAGGGCCTCGTCGCGGCCGGGTATGATCTGCCGGCCGGGATGGACGGCGTACATCATCGATACGTGCCGGTGCTGATCCCGGTTGGCGCTTTTCTCGAATTCGGGGTCGCGCCATTCGCAAAGCTTGCCGTACTGTCCGATTTTTGGCGGCTGCAAGCGCCCGCGCAACTCCCTGAGCTGATCGCACAACGTCGGGTCCTTGCCCAAAATTCGCCCGGCCTCGATGCAGTTCGTAAACAGGTCCCAAACGATCATCGTTTGGAAGTAGGCGCCGTCGCTGAGCGGGCCGTGCTCGGGTGAATAGCTGGGATTGACGGCGAGATAGCCGCCGTCGACCTCCTGCAGGTTGTCGACCCAGAACTCCGCCGCGCCTTTGAGGATCGGCCAGGCGTATCGTTCGAGGTATTCGCGGTCCTGGGTAAACGCGTAGTGGTCCCAGATGTTCTGGCAAAGGAAGGCGCCGCTTTCAGCCTCCATCATGTGGATGCCGCGGGCCGGGCCCGGCGGAGTGAAGCCCCAGGTGTTGGCCGTGTGATGAACCACCCAGCCACGCGAGTTGTAGTGGACCTTCGCCGATCGGGCGCCGGGCTTGCGGAGGTCGTCGGTCCACTGGATCATCGGGATCGCACACTCGGCCAGGTGGCAGCTATCGACCGGCCAGTAGTTCATCTGCATGTTGATGTTCAGATGGTAGTCGCAGTTCCACGCCGGCCGGTTGCTGTTGTTCCAGAGCCCTTGCAAGTTGGCGGGGAGCCCGCCCGGGCGGGACGACGCGATCATCAAGTACCGCCCGTACTGGAACACCAGCGCCTCAAGCCCGCGATCGTCGCGCCCCGTTTTGTATGCCTTCAGCCGTTCGTCGGTGGGAAGATCGGTCCGGGAGTTTCCCCCCAAGCGCAGGACCACCCGATCAAAGAGCCGGCGATGATCGCGCACGTGCGCTTCCTTGAGTTGGTCCCACGATTTGTCCGCGACCCGGTGGAGAATCGCCGTGTTGCGGGCAGCCGGCTCGGGGCCTTGGTAGTTGGGATACTCGAGTTTGTAGTTCGTAGCGCCGCTGATCAATAGCGTCGCCGCATCGGCCGACTCGACGATGAGCCGGTCGCCTTTGGGCGTGACGTTCCCGCCTTCGGTGCGCACGACGATCTGCGTTTCGAATCGGAGGCCTGCCCGGTCCGGGTTCCGGCTATCCACCTCACCGGCCAGGACCAGGCGGTTCCCCTCGGCGGTCACGCTCACCTTCTCGTGGGCGCTGGTCAGCCGCACAGTGAAGCTGACCTGGCCGGACTTGCTCGCAGTGAAACGCGTCACGGCAAGCTGGTCCGGATGGCTGCAGAACATTTCGCGCCGGTAGTGTACGCCGTCCAGGTTGTACTGCACTGATGCGGTGGCGCTGGCAATGTCCAGATCGCGACGATAGTCCGTGACCGCTTCCGCGGCATGATCTATCTCGATCCGGGCGTCGCAGAAGGACTGGTAGGCGCCGAAGTCGGGTTTGCCGTAGCCGTGCAGGCTGCAAAAGTCGCGGAGCAGCAGATCGGCTCCCTCCTTGGTCTTGCCTTCCCGGATGAGCTTGCGGGCTTGTTGGAGGGCCTCGAAAGCTCCCTCGCGGTCGTTGCCCGGTTCCGGCCAGCCGCTCCAGACGCTGTCCTCGTTGAGCATGATCCGTTCTTCGTCCACCCCGCCGAACACCATCGCGCCGAGCCTTCCGTTGCCCAAAGGCAGGGCCCGGGTCCAGTCGGACCCGGCAGGCTGGCGATACCAGAGCGTGGAGTCGCGATCGGCGGGCCCGGCGGCGTTGGCAGCCGGTGCGGGCGCCGCGGCAGTCTGACAGCAGATCAGCAGGAAGACAAGCAGGCAGCATCGGTTGGTCGATAGCATCGCGAACTCCCTCAGTCATGGTCGGTTCTCAGAAAGTTCAACCCCGGAGCACGATAGATCAGATCGTAATGGGGCCGGTAAGACAAGGCAACTCAATCGCGGATCGCCAAATCAAGCGACCCATTGCCCGTTTCGGTCCCTGGGGCCGGCGCAGGACGTCGCCTGGCGCCCCGTCCTGGCCTCAATCAACTGCTGAGCCCCGCTGAGCGGTGGCGGAAGCCGGGGCCGGAGACGCGCGTCGAGCGAGCTTGGCCTGAGCGGGCAATCAGGATGCGTTTCGGTGCGGCGGCGGGGGCGACGCGCGCTGGCGAGAGGTCTTGATGCCAGGGTCGATGTGGTCCCACCCCCAACGGGAAGGGGTTGGCTCGGCGTGGGGTCGGCTGCCCTTCTCGCCCGAGCCCAGTCGGCATTCCGGGGGCCTGCAGTGTCCAACCGCCAACAGAGAGCCCCGCCAGGCTGCGGCCGACGGGGCTGTGAGGTTTGGGATTGTAGGGCGGGCTAGAGTCACCCCTATGGACGAGAATCGAGTTTCCTATCACTCTTATTACTGAAGTATGCGGCCCTGAATCCTTAGGGGTAAGTGACGCGTCGCGATGCAATCCTTTGAAAGAGACGAACCATGGGACGCCTTAACAGAAAAGAAGCAATTGGGCTCGTGTCACTCTCCGTATTGACGGCCACGCTGGCCGCCACGGGAGCTCCTGCAGCGGCGAAGGAGGAACCCGCGCGTCTGCAATACAGCTCCAAGAGCAGAGAAGTGTTGCGGGCTTCAAAGGATCTGGACCAGAGGCCCTACTTGGCGTTTCCCAGCGTGCTGCGGCTCGACCCTTCCACCGTTCTCATCTCCTACAAACGCGGGCGGGCCCACGGTGGGGACCCGGGTGCCCAGCTCGAGATGATGCGTTACGATGTACCATCCGGGCGCGTGGTCGAGACGAAGATCATTGGAGGCCGGGACGACCTCATTTTTCAGATGGGTGAATGGGTGAAGTTTCCCAACGGGGATATTGCGAACTACGTTGATGTGCAGAGGATCGTTCCTTCCCCCAACTACAGGGGCAATCACCGTACCGGCATCTACTTCGCTCGTTCGCGGGATGGAGGCAAGAGCTTCAGTCCCATGCGGAAGATGGGGCCCGTTGACGGGGTGGAATACGGATACGCGTTTGAAGATGTCACCGTCGGTGCGCGGGTGTTCGTGCTCGTGATGAACTTCCCGGAGCTGGTCGGAAAGATCGGAGAGGAAGGGTGGCAATACGGGAAAGTCCACGTGATCGTGTCTGACGATAACGGGGAGACGTGGTCGCACGTCCGCAATCTAAGCGAGGAGTTCGGCAATATCGACATCAACGAAAGTTCCTTCGTGCGGTTTGGCGATCGGTTCCTGGTGACCACGCGCGGCTATCACGGCGCGGAGCGCCTACACCTGACGACTGCGGATTTCAAACTGATCAAGCAGGTCAACCTCACGGAGACATATTCATGCGTAAAGGGTGTGATAGGACGCCCGCGCCTCTTCGCACGAGACGCGGCAATATACCTGCACGGGCGGAACTACACAAACCCCATGAGCTTGGCCTTGTACAAGGTCGATCCGGGAACTCTGCAACTGCAAACATACGTTGTGTTGGATCAGGGCCCGGGAGACGGGTACTATGCCGAACCTTTCTTCGTCGATAGAGACGGCAAGACGGTCTTCAATACTGTCACCTATAAGAGGGCGGCAAGCGGCAAGTCGGACATCTTGCGGCTGGAGTTTCCGTGGGAGCAGATCAGCGGTACTTCTGTACGCTGAGAAGAAGCGGAGTCGCCACTGATCCCTTGGCAAATGAACAGATCTTGTATCGTCAACTAGCGCGCCTCGGTCCTCGGCCGGGGTCTTGACCAAGAGCAGGCCGGTGCAAGCAAGGGAGCCTGGTATGCAACGTCCCAACGTCATTCGCAGTTTGGCGACGGTCGTTCTGGCGGCCGTGGTCGTGCTACATGCGGGAGAAGTGCCCGCCGCAGAGGGGCCGCATGGGGAGCGATGGCACGGGAACCGCGCACGGCCCGACGTCCTGCTCATCATGGCCGACCAGTTCAACCCACGGTGCATGGGCTGCGCCGGCGACCCGGTGATCAAGACGCCGCACCTCGACCGTCTCGCGCGTGAAGGGGCCCTCTTTGAAAACTGCTACACCAACAGCCCGGTCTGCATGCCCGCGCGAATTAGCCTGGTCACCGGGCGGTATCCGCACGAGCACGGTTGGTGGACCAACTTCGTCGACCGTTTTCCGCCCGAAGAGGTCACGCTGTTTCGGGACCTCAGCCGGGCCGGCTACTTCACCGCGCAGACCGGCAAGTTCCACTACTTCACCGACACGAACCTCGAGGACTTCCGCGACCAAGCCGACTACTACGCGGCGCTCGGGCTGGATCGGGCCGACGAGCTGCCCGGCTGGTTTGCCTCGCCGTTCCACTTGTCGGCCTACTCCGATTACCTGATTCGCCGCGGGCTGCTCGACGTCCATCTCGACGACGCGATGGCCCGCTTCCTGGCCGGGCAGTGCGCGGCGCGTCCCAGTCCGCTTAAGGTGGAAGACCATCTCGACAGCTTCGTGGCCCGGCGGGCGATCGAGTTCCTCGAAGCCGCTCCGAAGGACCGGCCGTTCTTCCACTTCGTCAGCTTCCCGGGCCCGCACACGCCGGTCGACGCCGTAGGCCCGTACGCCGAGATGTACGATCCCGCCGAGATCCCCATGCCGCCGAACGTCCCGGCTGGCGGCAGCGAAGGAGGGCACCGTTACAACGAACGGGACGTCCGCAAGATCCGCGCTTTCTACTACGCCAAGATCTCGCTGATCGACCACTGGATCGGCAAGATCCTCGCGACGCTCGAAGAACGGGGCACGCTGGACAACACGCTGGTGATCTTCACCGCCGACCACGGCGACATGATGGGGGCCCACGGGCGGTTCGGCAAGGTCGTCTTCTACGAGGAGTCGGCGCGGATTCCGCTGTTGGCCCGCTGGCCCGGCCAGATCCGCCCGGGGCTGCGCACGCCCGTGCTGACCACGCTGCACGACGTCTACGCCACGCTGCTCGACGCGGCCGGGGGTCAAATGGCCGAAACGGCCCACGGCAAGTCGTGGCTGCCGGTCTGCCGCGGCGAGACCGACGTGCTCCACGAGGCGGTGTTCAGCGAAGTGGGGCCCGGCAACGCGCAGAACACCATGGTCCGCGCGGGCGAGTACAAGTACTGGACGTGGGGCGGGCGCGAGTCCCTGGTACACCTTGCCGACGACCCGTACGAGCGGCACAATCTCGCCGGGCGCAAGGACCCCCAGGTGCAGCGAGTACTGGACGACATGCGGCAGCGTCTGGCCGACTTCCTGCCCGAGGAGAAAAATAACTTCACCCGAGGGTACAAGCCGTTGTTTACGCGGATCCGCCGCGGCTCCGACGCCCCGCTTCGGGAGATCCTCGAGCAGTGGCGGGTCGAGTGGGAGAAAGCGGCCCGGGCGTCGCCGTACCTCGAGGGGGCCGTGCCCGAACCGCCGGCGGTTAAGTGAGTCCGGAACGTCAACCACAAGGAGCAAATGCACCAAAGCCGATGCGCCGGCGGGTGTCATCGTTGTCATGACCTGAGCCGCCGGGCTTTCTTGGGAAGTTCGGCCCTGCCGGTCGGCTCCTCAATGCTGGGGGGCGGGCAGGTGTTTGCAGGAAAGAGGCCAGAGCCGGTCCGGCTAAACGGCCCCGGATCGAAATACACCCCCACGGTCAACGTGACCTTTGTCCGCCGCAAGAACCCCGCGTTCGGCACGGCCTGGCCGGGCGAGGTCTACGACCCCGTGGCGGCCCAGAAGATGTACACCGAGAAGATCCGCAAGACCGGCGCGGGACTGGGCATGAAGGTCGACGTCCGGCCCGAGCCGATCTACAGCCTTGCCGAGGCCGACCGCTGGCTTGCCGAAGCCAAGGAGTCGAAGCCCGACGGGCTCATGGTCGTGCTGGCCTATCCGGGGTTCCACCAGTTGTTCGTCTACGGAAACCACCGGGACGCCCTGGTCGACTTCGGCCGGCTCCAGAAGATCGAGCCGGAGGTCGTCTGAGGAGGCGCCTGACAAGGGGGTGATTGACTTACCTTGGAGACACCATCGATGCGACGACGCGACTTCATGAAGACCCTGGGCGGGCCCGCACTGGCTTCGGCGTGGCTGGCCATGCCCTCGCAGGCCGACGAAACCGAGGAGCAAGAGCTGGCGCCGAGCCCCGCGCAAGCGGCCCGTGCCGCCGAGAAGACCTGGCTTTTCTGGGATTGGTGGCACGTCGAGCACCAGGACAACGTCGCGCTTTGCCAAAGCCGGGCCGAGAGCACGTCATGATGACCCGGCCCGGCTGGGGTGACCGGCGCGTGGCCCGGCAGACCAGCCCGGACGCGCGGACGTGGTCCGACCTCGAGCTGATCATGCAGCCCGACCCCGCGGACCCGCCGCAGGTGCAGCTCTACGGGATGCCGGTGGTGCCGTACGAGGGCCAGTTCGTGGGCTTCCTGTGGATGGCCCACTTCTCGAACGCCCACCGCCTGGAGCGATTCAACCGGCTTTGGGGCCCGATCGACTGCCAGTTGACGTACAGCTTCGACGGCGTGCATTTTCAACGGGGGCTCCGCGAGCCGTTCGTGGCCTTGAACGAGCCGGGCCGGCCGGCCAGCGGCGTGGTCTATCCCACCAGCCTGGTCGAGCACGAGGGCAAGCTGCGGATCTACTCGGCCGCCACGCCGGACCTGCACCGTCAATACGCCAAGACGCAATTCGAGCGCAAAGGGAAAAACCCGCCCGCCGCGGCGACGCTCCACACGCTTCGCCGTGACGGCTTCACGTACCTCACATCGCGGGGCAACTGGGCCACGTTGACGACCAAGCCGCTTGCGCTCTTGGAGCCGTCGCTGAGGCTCAACGCCGCCGCCCCGTACGGGGAAATCCGCTTCCAGGTGACCGATCTCAGCTCGAAGCCGCTCCCCGGCTACACCTTCGACGATTGCCAGGCGATGCGCGAGGAAGACGCCCTGGAGCGTCCAATCCGCTGGCGTGACAAGAGGCTCGACGAGCTGGTCGGCAAGGTGGTTCGGCTGCAAATGACGTTCCGCAACGCCCGGGTCTACGCCCTGCGCGGGTCGTATCACTGGCTCGACGCCCTCGACGTCGCGCTGCTGAAGGACGGCAAGCCGATCGACGCGAGCTTCATGGATTACTGAAGAGCGGTGGACGAGCACCGGGCCCTGTCGGCGTGCGTTTCCCCTCGTCGAGCTGCTGGTCGTCGTCGCGATCATCGGCATCCTCATCGGGCTGTTGCTGCAGGCAGTACACAGTGCCCACTAGGCCGCGGGGGACGCAGCAGGAACAACCTCAAGCAGATCGGCCCCGGGGTCCAGGGCTACCACGGCTCCTACCGCCAACTGCCAGCGGGGGCCTACTCCCAGGCCGTAGCCGTCATTTCATCCCGGCTCTCCCCCTCGCGGGGGAAGATCGCGAACAGGAGGGTCCCTGCGTGATGGGGCCGCGCGGGCGGCATCACATTCGTGATGCCGGCGGGGTTAGGCCGTGATGGATGAGGTCGATTCGCCGCCACAGGCTAGGTTCGATGCGCAAGTGCACGCGGTGACTGCCATGGGGATTTCAAGTCCTCGGTTCAGATTTCTTCTTGGCGCGTACCTTTCACGCCCCACCCAGCGCCTGCGACCCAGCACAACACTCGCGGCGGCAACCGCCGTGGGCCTGCACATCGCGCGCCGTCCTATTCTCTGTGCGAGTCAGATGGACGGTTGCCACGGCAACCAATATCTTCAGCACGTCCGTTCCCGTACGGGCAACTACTCCAAAGTGGGCTGGGGGACCTGTCCGGCGCGCTGGGCGGCGCCGCCTTCGGCTTCGTACACGCCGTAGAAGGGCGAAGCGGAGTCGAGCCAGACGGTGATCCGGTGCATCTCGTCGCGCGTGAGTTTCACGTCGTAGTGACCCTCGACGAGCAGCTTGTAGAGCCCCGAGGCGCGGGCGCCGAACTGTCCGGGCAACGTCTCCATGGGCGAGCCGGGATAGTTGGAGAACGTGTACTTTGGCGCCAGGCTCAGATAGGACGTGTAGTAGGGAGTAACGGACTTGATCCAGTTCGAACTGCGCCAATGGGCGATCTCGCGGTCCAGCCGCGGTGGGTCGCCACCGGGGCCGTGGCACGAGACGCAGTGCCGGTCGAGCACGGGCTGTACGAGGCGCGGGTAGCTGAACGGGCTGGTGCCGTCCACGTCGGGCTCCGGCCGCGACGGCTCGCGGCGCGTCGCCGTCAGCGATGGTCCGGACGGCAGTGGCGGAACGCCCTGCCGCGGCTCGTGGCAGCCCTGGCAGCTTGCCTGCTCGCCCGGCTGGAAGTGGACCCCGGAACGCATCGAGGTGACGGCCAGCCCCTCCTCGTCGAGAGCCTGGAAGTACAGCTCTCGCCGAGCCGGCACAACGAAGTGGGCGCTGCCGTCCGGCTCCACCGGCACGGTGCCCAGGATCGACCGGGCAATGTTGACCGAGTCGTTCACCACGCGCCAGCCGATATCGTGCGGCGGCACGCCCGACGACACGCTCATCGGCAGGACTTGGTAAATGCGCAGCGCCTTGATCTTCGTGCCCGGCGGCCAGGGCCGCGAGCTGTGGTATACATTGGCCACGGTCACGGTGGCCTCGGCCGGTTGGTCGTCGGCCACCCGATCCGACTTGTCGGGCAGCGTCGGCGGCACCGGCCGCGGTCTGACGGGGATCGGGCTGTGGCAGCCGATCGTCGCATCGCGATAGATCAACTCCTTGTTGCCGAAGCTGTCGACCAGGTACAGGCCGTAGTGTCCTCGCCCGTCCAGGCCCGGCACCTGCATGGCCGGATCGTACGCCGCCAGGTAGAAATCCTCACTCAGCGGCCACGGCTGGCCGTAGGTTTCGGTGCCCCGTTGGGTCTCCGGAAAATCGACGTCCGGTGTCACCCGCCAAAGCGCCGGCTCATTCGGCGGTTCGGGAACGCGTGGATCGAACACCACCAGCGAGCCAAACCCTTGCCCGTGGTGCGGAGCGCCCGTGGCCACGAAACGATGCGACCCGGGGATGGCCCGAATGTCGAGTTCCATATCCGGACGTAACGACCGGAGGGTGTAGTTGGCGTGCAGCGCCCGGGGGTTGCGGCCGTCGGGGGTGGTGATCCAAGGATTGTGGGTGGCCATGGCACTGCGGTCGATGTAATCCCAGCGGGTCCAGGCAATCCGCCCGTCGTGGGTGACACTCGGCTGCCATTCGTTGGTCTCGTGGTAACTCAGGCAGCGGATGTCAGAGCCGTCGGCCGCCATGTCGTGAAGCGTGTAGGTGGGGCACACGCGACCGCAGCGCAGGTATCCGCCGCGCCGCTCGGAAATGAAGGCGATCCGCCTGCCGGGCAGAAAGCAAGGATCGAATTCGTTCCACGTGCCGTCGGTGAGCTGCACCAGCCCCGTGCCGTCGAGGTTCACACGAAAAATGTGGTAACAGCGTCCGCGGTGCCAATGGCCGCGACTGGCATCGGTGTGAAAGACGTGATTGGCATCGCCGCGGCACTCGGTGTATGCGAACAGAACGGCGCTCGCATCGAACGAGAGGTCGGGCGAGAGAAACGCCCCACCCGGGCTATCGGCAGCCTGGCAATGGCCCTGGCCGTCGTAGCGCGGTCGCGGGCTATCGGTCGGGGCACCACCGAGCCTCTCCCCTTTGAGCCGGCCGGCCGTAACGACCGCGTCGGCAAGCACATCGCGAACCTGCGGCTCGCCAAAGGCATCGGCGAGCACATAAAGCCCGCCACCGGGCACGGCTGTTACCGCGTAGTACTGGTCGCACATGTGCCCGTACACGGAACGGTGGCGTTTGATGAACAGGATGCGATCGAAGTCGAGCAAGGGATTCGCGAAGCTGATCCGGCGGCGCAAGGCCAATGTGCGGTCGAACAGTGCGCGGCGTGCCTTGACGTTGTCGACCGGCGTGTTGGCGGCTTCCGCCACAAGGGCGGACAGCTCTGGCTTCAGCCCGGCAAGTTCCGTGGTCTCCGAGAGCTGCTGCAGGTGGCTTGCCAGTGCGCCGGTTCGCCGCAGGACAACGTCCAGGGGGTCGCGGTCGGACGCGAGGATGAGCGCCTCCGGCCGCAGCACCTGGGACGCCTTCGCGGCAAACGCGTCGCGACGAGCCAGATCGTGCTTCAGTGCGGCGTACTGGCGTTCGGCTTCGCCGGGCGGATACGCCGTCACTTCTGCCGCTCGGGCCGCGGTGGCCACCAGGCAGGTACATAGACCGACTGCAACCGCGTGCCGATTCATTATGGCCTCCTCAATCGACAATTGTGATGGCTGACTCTGAAAGCTATGGATATGTGGTACCTGAACGCGCCGCTTGGACCCGCGCGCGAAACTCACACGTCCCATGGCTCGCGCAAGGGGCGCCAAAGGAGCCGCGCGGCATCGGGATCGCCCACGATCTGTTCGCGCACGGGATCCCAGGTGATCGTCCGGCCCGTACGCACGGCAATGTCCGTGAGGTGGAGGAAGGTCTCCGAGCGAATCGCGATGTCGATGCCTACGGTCGTGGGCCGGCGGTCCTTCACGGCGGCGATGAAATCCCCGCCGTGGCCGCCGCGGGCGCGGCCGAGGCTGAGCTCGTGCGGGCGCACGGGCGCCGTCTTGAGCGCAGGTGAGCTGGCGCCGAAGGCGCCGCCGTCTCCGCTAGCGACGTGGTAGTCCACGTTGGCCGGCTCCAGCCAGCCCGTCGTGCCAATGAACCGCGTGCGCTGCGGGCCGCTGGCGAAGGTCATTCGTGTGCCGTCGGCGAGGCTGATCTTGGCGTTCCACGTGTGTAGCGTGTCGCGCACTCCGGGACTGATCTGGCCGGTCGCCTCGATCTCGAACGTCCCGCGGTTGTGCGTGTCGAAGCCGAGCATGGCCGCAGCCATGGAGTGGGCGCCCATCCCGCCGATCCAGCCGACGCTGTAATCGTAAATGTGGATCCATCCGGCCTGAACCAAGGGCTGGCCGAAGTAGGGCCGCCAGCACGCCGGACCGAGCCACAGGTCGTAGTCCAGATCGTCGGGAACGGTTTGGGCATCGGCCTTTCCGCCTCCCGTCCCCGGGCCGCAGGAGACCTGCACCTCGCGCACGTCGCCGATATAGCCGTTGCGGACCATCTCGCAGCAGCGGCGAACGTTGTGGTAGGAGAGCGCCTGCGCCCCGTACTGGAAGACCCGCCCGTAGCGCTTCACGGCGTCGCGCAACTTGAGGTCCCAACCCAGGCAGAGGCCCATCGGCTTCTCGCAGTAGACGTCTTTGCCGGCCTTAGCGGCCAGCACCGCGGCGGGTACGTGCCAGTGATCGACGGTGGAGACGATGACCGCGTCGACATCGTCGCGGGCGAGCAGCTCGCGGAGGTCGCGATAGGGCACGGCGCCGAGCTGCGCGGCGGCCCGCTCGCGCCGCGAGCGGAACGGGTCGCAGACCGCCACCGACTGCGACTCGGGCCCGAACCACCCGGCCTGGCTCAGCCCGCGGGCGCCCACGCCGATGTGTCCGAGAGTCACGCGCTCGCCGGCGGGCGCTTTGCCGGCACGGCCCAGCGCGGCCCCGGGGATGACGTAAGGCACGGCCGCGAGCCCGGCGAGCGCCTTGATCGCGTCGCGTCGCCCGATCTGCTGATTCTGTGTCATGGCGACTGTTCCTCGAAGCGGTACAGGTGGGTTTCGGTTCGCAGGAACACGGCCTTTCCGCACACCGCCGGAGAGGCCCAAACGCGAGTGCCGTCCAGCTCGTTGACGGCCAGGACCTTGAACTCCCGGCCGGCGCCGAGCACCGTCGTCACGCCCTTCGTGCTCGTGGCATAGATGCGTCCCTGGGCAAACAGGGGAGACGCACAGTACGAGCCACGGAGCCGCTCCCGCCACACGGTCTCCCCCGTCTTGGCTTCCACGCAGCAGGCGACGCCCTTATCGGCGATTGTGTACAGCAGATCTTCGACGAGCAAGAAGGACGGCACGGCCGGGGCCCCGTCCTTCTCGTCGCGACGCCAGGCCACGTGGCTCTCGGTCACGTCGCCCCGGCCATCGAGGCGGATCGCCACCAATTCGGGATCGTACTGCGCGGTTACGGCAAACGCCAGGCCGGCTCCGGCCAGGGGGCGGGGCACCACCGCGTGGCCGGTCGTCCGCACGCTCCACAGCTCCTCGCCGTCGAGGACGTGGTAGGCGACGATGGCCCGCGCACCGGGGCTGATCAACTGGTGCCGGCCGCCCGCTGCGGCGACCGTCGGGGTGCAGGCGGCATAGCGGAGCCTCTCCGCGACGCCGCCGAAGTCCGCCGACCGGTCGGTCCTCCACACCGTCTTGCCCGACGCCTTATCCAGGGCAATAACGTACTGCACGTCGCTGCCGTCCACGTGCAGGATCAGCAGATTCCGGAAGAGGATGGGCGAAGACGCCGGCCCGATAACGTGCTCGCAATTCAGATCGCGGCGGGTCCAGAGCGTTTGCCCGGTGGCCGTGTTCAGACAGGCCGTGCCGTAGGCGCCGAAGTGGACGTAGATCCGCCCCTGCTCAATCACCGGGGTGGGCGAGGCGTGGCCGTTCGTGTCCCCCCAAATCTCCTGCGGGCGCTCGTTCTCGAACACGAGAACGTCGTGCACGACCGTCCCCAGGTCGCGGTCGACGCAAACCGCATAGAGGCGTTTGCCCTCCGCGTCCGCCGTGGTCATCCAGACTTGGTCCTCCCAGACGACGGGCGAAGACCAGCCGGAGTCGTGGATCGGCGTCTTCCAGCGGACGTTCTCGGTCTCGCTCCACTTAAGCGGCAGACCTTCCACCCGAGCGTGACCGTCCCCCTGAGGCCCGCGAAACTGCGGCCAGTTCTCTGCGACCGCGGCCTCAGCTCCGGACGTGGCGAGCAGCCCCGCCAGCAGGAAGGTGAGCAGGTCTCGTTTCATGGGACGCACTCGTTAGGGAAGTCGGCTGGGGGAATCTCTGTCGGTCCGCTGGCTCGCCGTCACGAAATGTTACGCCTTGGCGGGCTGGTCTGCCATCGAGCACGCAGCCCGCCCGCGTGGCCGCGGACCTTCGCTGCCCGACGGCGTCGAAGTACCGCTTCGACCCAGGCCTGCCGCGGTTCCCGTTTCGCAGCCTACCACATTCGGGCCGGTGGCGAACCCCGGTGTCTCCCAAAACTGTTCGATGGCCGGTCGAAGCATCTCCCTTCCCGGCGAGCACTCGACGTGGGGATGTCCCTTTGTCATGCTGAACGTCCTCGGTTCGCCAAACGTCACGCACCAGCTTGCGCGAGAGCTTGCCGAGATCAAGCCGTGGCGCAAGAGGTCGATGCGACCTCCGCACGCTGCGACGGGTTCCGGCGCCGATGGCCCGTGCCACCAACTGGGGGGCGGGAAGCAAGAAGCGGTGGATGTCCGAGGGCCTGGGAGTAGCCGAACGGTCCGTTTGCCGAAACGAAAAGGGGCGAAATCGAGGCGAAAACCGGGGGGCCGTACGACGACGCCCGCCCTCGAGCCCGACAAGGCACGGTCACACGGATGCAGTTTCAGCGTTGATCTCACAGCCAGGGACTAAGCGGCATGGCGTCGAACCTTATCATCTTACGGCGCCGTCTTCGCGCCACGCTGTCGCGACCGCCCCGAATACTCCTGTGGTGTACTCGTTGAGGGGTTCAGATCGCCAACGGGTTGCCGGCGATGTCGACCGGCACCAGCCCTGCCAGCTTGCAGAACTGGAACAGCGTGGACTTGAAGTTCCCCAGCACGGCCGACCCGTGCAGGTCGGTCGTGTCCAGGTCCATGATATTGCCGTCCCAGTCGAGCTCGTACTCCACGACGGTGCGGCAGCCGCCGCAGGGCGGCTGCTTGTAGACATCGTTGTTGGCGGTCACTCTCGCCGTGGCGACGATGAACTTGTCGCCGGCCAACGAAACGCGGTCGAGGATCGTGGCCTCCTTGCCGATCGGCCAGCTCACCTGGAGGCTGACGCCCACGTTGGCGTGGAAGCTGCGAAGGTTGAACGGGGCGCGGTAATCGCGGTCGAGGCCTTCGAGCTTGAGCGGGCTGGTGCAGTGCGAGAGAATCAGACGGTTCGCCAGGTTGTCGAAGGTGATGTTGCCCATGTAACTCGGGCGGCCCAACAGCGAGAGGGCCAGACGCTGTGTGTAGGCGGGCGCGAAGGCACCGTGCTCGGCCTGGCACTGGGCGACGACCCCTTCGTCGAGCAGCTTCGACAGCGCCATGCAGGCCGGGAGATGGCCCCCCCGGCCCGCCCCGGTGCACAACGGGCCGCGCACCGCCACGCCGTTGCACCGGTGCTTCGCCATCATCCGGCGGAGCACCACGTAGTGCTTGGCCGAGTCGAGGATCACCGGCCGGCAGGCGGGCTCGACCCGGCGGGCGTTCTTCTCATAGAAGTCGGCCACGGCCTTCACCTCGTCCGTTGCGCCCACGGCCTTGAGCTCCTCGTAGTAGCCCTCGCAGGGACAGTCGAGGACCTTCAGGTGACGGACATCCCACAACGCGCGAAACATCCGCACGCCCGTGTCGAGCCACTCGACTCGGGGCGTGTGCGCCAAGAGCAACCCCGGCAACCTGCGGAGCGGCTCAAAAGTCTTCCCCATGTGGACGATGTTGCCGTAGGCGACGGTCGGGACGTCGCCTCGCTTCTGGCAGAACTCGATCCACGGCCGGACGTCGAAATCCATGCCGACGGCGATCAGGCCGTCCGGCTTGATCCGGCCGAGCTGCTTAAGCGTCGCGGCCGGGTCGGTTACCCGCTCGGTAACGACGTTCAGCTCGACCCCGTATTTCGCGGCCGCTTCCTGCATGATCTTGTTCAAGAGCTGCTGCGTCTGGGCCAGCTCCTCGGTCGACGAAGGGGGCCAGACGCAGCCGCCCCCTGCCTGACGCCGGAAGTAGACCACGGCAATCCGCGGCTTGTCGGCCGGCCGGGGCTGCTCGGGCTGCCCGGCCTGCTGGGCAAATAGCGACGAAGTGAAGTCCATAACGCCGAGCTGCGCGGCCAAACCCGTTGCGCCGGCTGCCTCCAGAAAACGGCGACGGCTGACCCTGCCGGCCGGGCAATTGCGGCAGCCCTGCCGACCCGCCGCACATGAGGAACGGGAAGCTTTCGACATAGCGATTCTCCTTGTTGGAAGCCGTACGCGGACCGAAAAGCCCGCCGCTGTAGCACCCTCACGGACTACGTGTTCTCGCTAAAATTCTGCCATTCGATCTTTCCCAGCTTCTTCAGGGCATAGCCGACCTCCCGGAGGTAATCCCCGTAGACGACCTGCACATGGAATCCAACCTGGTCGGTCACCAGCTTGCGCCAATTCCCGTCGATCTCGACGTCCATCTGGGAGCGGCAAGCAGACCGCGAGGGGGCGTCGAGGATCTTTCCCCGGAACCCCTGCCACTTCGAGCAATTCAAGGCCGGGATGACGACCGTGACGATCTGTCCTCTGCGATACTCGACCTTGGTGGCGGCCCCATAGTCGGATTCGAAATGGGTCATGATCGTGGTCGGCTCGTAATCCTCGCCGTTCATCTTTCGCGGGGCCGCACAGTGGGCCACCGTATAGATGCCGTCGTGGGGAAAATGCGAATTACACACAAAGGTGGGCTTTCCCGCAATCCAGCGCAAGAGCACGCCCGGGAGCGTGTGCGTCAGATCGGCGTGGCAATACGCCGTATAGCCCTCGTCATTTGCCAGGGCCAAAATCAGACAAGGCGGCGTGTCCAACATCTCGATCACCGGCCTTCCCATGCAGCCGGCAAAGCCGAAGTTGGTCGCGCCCGTCTCTTCCATGAGGTCCTTGCAGACCCTCAAGGCCAAGAACGAGTTGACGACGAACTTCCGTTCCGTTTGCAGCGTGACGTTCGGCTGGGCGAGCAGGTCCTTGGCCCGCCGCTCTGCCTCTTCCATGACGCCGCCGTTCGCTCGGGCTTCTGCGAGCCGCTTGGCGAAGTCCGCACTGGAAATCGTCTCGATGCGGTAGCCCCACACGTCTTGGGCGTGTTGGGGGGCGTGCTTGCTGCCGACGGGGCTGTAGTGCTGCAGCCCACCGATCGCGAGCATCTTGGTGCCTTTGGCGTTCTTCAGCCCGTACAGCGCACGCAACCGCCAAAGGATCTCCTCGTATTCGTCCACGACGATGTCATCGTAGTCCATGTTCGGCTCGACGCGTTCGTCCGTCCAGTGTCGCATGAATACGATATGGGCGGTAACGTGCTGGCAGTAATTGGGCTCGGTCCGGTGCCGCAAGAACATAATCGTCGGCTTCCCGGCCGAGGCGATGGCGTGGGGCACGTCGGACCAGTATCCGCCTCCGCCGAACATCACGATCGCGTCACAATCGCCGGCCGCTGCCGCCTTGCCTTTCGCTGCGTTGTCCACCAAAGCCAAGGGTAGGATCTCCATGGGGAAGTCCGACTTGGACGCCAGGTCCGCTAGGTCCTTCTTGAGCCGGTTGGCTTCCCTGTCGACGGCTTCCCTGGAATGAAGATCGCCGTACTTCCGCCAACTCGTCTTCTCTCGTCGCTCGAGCAACAAGTAGGTCAGGATTGGCTTGACTCGCAGCGGGGAGCCGGTTGGCAGGGGTTTCCCGGGGACCGGCTCCACCTGAGCAGCGGAAGGCTGAGCCATGGATGCCAGCGTCACGCCGCCGGTTGCGGCACCGGCCAGACCGCCCAGGAATCCCCGGCGACTGACCCCGGGCCCGTTTGCCGCCGAACGAGCGCGGAGTGTTTGTTGAGATTGCCGAGGGACTTCGTGTTCATCCGACGCCATGAGATTGTCCTTTCGATGCGAAGACTGACCGAAGAGCACCCGCAAGAACCGCACGCCGGGTTCACTTGTCGACGTAGCTGGCAGACTACCGATCAGCCGTCTTTAGAGTCCGAGTCGATGCAGATGCTTAATCAACCAGAATACCAGGCGAGGTCGGGGTCTATCGAGTGGCTGGCGTCAGCAAGTGCGCCGGATTGTGCGCCGCCTTCTTCCGAAACTCCACAGCTCCCAGGCTTTTCTTGGCCCAGTTCGAGTCTGGCGCCGCCCATTTGACGTAACCCCAGCCGAATTTTGGACTTAGGATACCTGCCCGCGGTCGGTAGTGCGGCCTATCGCTTCCCTGAAATCCGGTAGACTACCGGATCCCTCTCGCAAACGCCGTCCGTGGCCGTCTGGCGCAACCCCTCCGCGGTATCCAGAATCAGGGCCACGGCATCGCACGTGCGCCTGAGCACCCGCTGACAGGCCGCACGTTCACTAACGAGCGGCTGATCTCCGACGAGCCGGCCGCCTATTCCGACCTGACCGTGCTGAAAGACAAGTCGATAGGTGTGCTCTGGGAACGCGGGAACTACCGATTCATCACGTTCACTCGCCTCGATCGCGGGTTTCTGGAGCCAGCACGGTAACGACGATTGGCAGCAGGAGAACGCCGACCAGATACCCGACGAGCAATTGCCCACCGATTCGTTCAGCCCAATCGCGAACCTGTTTTCTCCAGGTAGCCCGGTCGTGCTGTCACTTCCAGCAGCAAACCGTGCCGTCCGTCAGGCTCATGAACAGCTTCCCGTCCGCGGCGATTAAGCCGTCGAACATGGGCGGCACGTTCAGCAGATGGCGCGTCTTCTCTGACCCGTCTCGAGTGGAAATCACACGCAGCTCTCCGCCCAGCCGGCCCTCAAAAGCGCCGTAGGGATCGGATTCGGACACCTTGTCGGGCCATCCGGCCAGCACGAGATGTTCGCCGGCCAGGACCATGGCGCGGGTTCGCAGCGGAATCTGCAGCTCCCACTTGGGTGGACTGGTGCGTCTCCAAGGGAGCAAGAGGTTGATCCTGCCCGCCGCTCCCCGTGGCGAGTCGTCCCGTGAAACCGCGGGTTCCGTGGCGGCGGCGTCGGCCACGATCAGGTTCCCGTCCTTGCCCGGGGCGTAGTAGGGACTGCGGCTGAATAGATGACGGAATGTCTTGGCCGCGTAGGTCGTCGTGCCGTCGAAGACGACGATCTCGCCCTGCTGCGGCGCCCCGTAGGCGAAATGGACTCCCGGCCAGGATTGGGCGCGTATCCAGTACAGGCGGTCGAAACCGGAATCATCCAGGAACCCGCCGGTGGCCATGAGCCGCAGCGGCCCCGGCGCCCGCCCGCCAAACTGGGTGACAACGGGCTTGTCTAGCTGCTTCAACTCGAGATCGAAGCAGTTCTGCAACATCGAAAGCGTATCATCCACGCACGTGAAGACGTCGTTGAGCGATCCCTCGATGTTGTGCGCATCGTGTGCGTTGCGGCTGGCGCCGGGCGGGCCGTCCAGACGGCCCTGGTGGAAGACCTTGCCCGTTTTCACGTCAAGCCCGTAAAGGTAGAGGCCCCCGTCGAGATAGGACGAATAGCCGGCGCTCGAACAGACCACGTCGCCCAGCACCAGAACGCTGCCGTGGATCGGCCACGCGGATTGCACCTGTCCATAGCTGACGACGAGCTTGTCGTACGGCGTCGCGTCGAAGCGCCAGGCCAACGTGCCGTCCGCGGCGCGGAGGCAATAGACCGAACCGTCGGCGGACCCGAACAGCACCCGGCCTTGCGCCAGAGAGGGCGCGGAATCGACGGCGCCGTCGGCGACGAAACTCCATCGCTCCTCCCCTGTTTCCGGGTCGAGACAGTGGACTTTGCACGAATCTCGCCCGGCGACAAACAGCGAGCCGTAGCCGAACACGGGCTGCGAGATACACCCCGGCAGCTTGGTCGTCCACGCCTGCGCGATCTCCGCGGGCACGGAGGTTCCCGCGCAGCCGCTGCGAGCAGGATCCTTCCGGTACATCGGCCAATCGGAGTCCTTCAGCACGGGCGTCTCCTCGACGGCGTCATAAGCCGGGCCCTTGAAAAGTCTCGGCCCTCGCTTTCGATCCTCGAAACCGGCCGGTGGATCGGCCGAAAGGGCATTGTATCCGGTCAACTGCACGCCCGGGTGACACCGGCACGGCGTGGACGGCATATAGAGCAGGCCGTTGGCCGGCATGAAGCCGTAGCGGCAGACGGCACGGACCCAGTTGTTGGCCGAATGGTTCTTCCCGTCGACAATATCCATGAACTCCACGCCGCGCTTGGACCAGAGGATGTAGCGATCCGTTCCCTTGGCACGGTAACAGCGGGGATGGTGCCCCGGCGTGAAAAGACTGCCGTCGGCCACCGGCGGCAACATTTCGCCCGTCTTCACGTCGATCCCCCCCGTTGCCAGGACCCCGGCCCAAACGGCGTTGTTGGCGATCATCAGGTCCGGCAGTCCCCGGAACGATTTCGGGATCGAGCCTTGCGTTCGCCATAGTTTTTTGCCATCGGACAACGCATAGGCATTCACTCCGCCCGCGACCAGGAACACCCTCTGCTCGGCAACGGCCAGCGAGCTTCCCATGGCTCCGAATTCCCCGACCGGGCACGGGACGTCGATCCGCCACCGCTCGGCGCCCGTCTTCAGATCGAGCGCCGTCAGTTCATCCTTCACGCGCAGAAAGCACACCGTCCCGTCCGACGCGGCCAGACCGAAGGGGACCATCTCTCCCACCGGCTTCTTCCAGAGCACGTCGCCGGCCCTCAAATCAATGGCCACCAACGTGGCGTCGGGGAACGTCAGACGCTTGTCTCCGGGGCGCTTGCCCGCAGCTTTCGCCGGGTTCCTTCGCGAAGCTTGAACGGCCGGCCGCGCGACGTCGGGAATCGTACAGCTCCGCGCCACGAGAACGCCTTCACTGACGATGAACTCATCCGTCGTTTCGGTATCCGCGAAGTCGTGCAGCTTCTTTCCGGTCGCCGCATCCAGCTCCGATACCGACGCGCGATAGCCCAGCGTGATGTAGACACGGTCGCCAACGGCCACCAAACGGCGCGACAACATGGCGGGCAACGACCACATCTCGTCCCTGGTCGATGCGAGATACGGATTCCTTCCCGCCTCCCAAGACCTGGGTCCCCACTCCGGGATGGGGACGCGCCACAGCTCGATGCCGTTGAACGCGTCCTGCGTTACCAAGGCCCATTGGTCGGGGAACCGCTTTTGTCCCAGCTCCATCGGCGTTTCATGAACCCCCGTGGGTCCCTGGTCGATCACCGAAAAGATACGTCCCCCCGCCGAGACCACGGCCGGGATGCTGATGTCCAATTCGTGGCTGCGGCACCAGCGGGGCCCACTGACCCATTGCAGGTGACGCGGCGGCCCCACCTTCCGGTCCCGGGCCACGGGATTGCCGCTGGCATCGTGGAGATAGTGCGTCCACTGATCAATGTCGTCGGGCCACGGTTTGACGATTCTCTTTTCGCCGATCCGGGCAACCCCGTTCGGCGCGAGCACGCGGAGGATTTCTCGCTGCGTTACGTCACCTGCCGCGTCGGCGATCAAGACGTTCACCAGGTTGTCGGCATACGGCAGGTGCTCGCCGTCGAAATGCGCGACCGAGACCGGGCCGTAGTCGCCGGTCGCGTCGATTTGCCGCCGGGCCGCCTCCACAATCTCGGCATCGGCATCCAGCCCGTGTACGATCACATTGTCGCTTGTGCGCAAAGCCACCAGCGCCCGGGCATCGGCACAGCCGAGCCGAACAACCAGCCCGCCCGCCGGTACATCCTCGGCCGCCCCGCTCAATGCGCCGAAGAAGACGACACTCATCCCAAACAGGACAATTCGGCCTCGGAGGAATGCTCTCATGATTCACCTGTAATGTCTCGAATGGGCCGCCCCTAACCGCCCAACTCGACCTTCCACAGATCAATCGGGCGTTTCACTCCGTCGGGGCGGAAGGGGAGTTGCACTTTGGCCCCGATTCGGGCCGATTGGTAACCGGCGTAGAGCACCTCTTGTACAACCCGACCGTCCTCGCCGGTGACGATCGGCTCTTCCTTGCCGCGCACGCAGCGAGCGAAGTGGTGCATCTCCTGCGGGAATCCGTAGTTCCACAGCTCTTCGTAGACCGGCCACGTCCAGCCCTTGGTATCGGGCGCTTTTTCCACCGCATACCCGTAGCCGTACTCGCTATAGGTCGGCAAGGCGTTGCCCATGTGCAAGTCGGCGTAGGTCACGCCGCCTTCGCCGTAGACCTCAATTCGGTCTTCCATGCCGCCCCGTCGGGCCCAACTGTTTTCCACCATGCCGGTGGCATTTCCTTCGAACTGCAGGATACAAATGCTGTCGTCTTCACCCCGGGTCTTGTCCTTGTGTACGTGCGTCCCCATGTGACACAGAACGCTTTCGATCTTCGGCCGGCCCAGGAACCACCAGCAAAACGCGATCCCGTGACAGCCCATGTCCATCAGTACGCCGCCGCCCGATTGCTCGACGTCCCAGAACCATGGGGCATGTGGGCCGAAATGCTTCTCGCTTTGCTTCACGAGATAGACTTTCCCAAACGCTCCTTCGTCGGCCATCTGTTTGGCCTTGGCGTACTTGGGCGTAAAGAACAGTTCCTCCGCATACATCAGCAACACGCCCTGCCGGCAGCAGACGTCGATCATCTCGTCGGCCTCCTCGAGCGTCATGCACAGCGGCTTCTCGCAGACCACGTGCTTGCCCGCCCGGGCAACGTCGATGGTCATTCGGGCGTGAAGATAGTTGGGCGCCGTGATGGTGACCATCTCGATATCCGGCTCCTTGAGCATTTCCCGATAGTCGTGAAACACGCGGGAGATGCCGTACCTTCGGGCCAACGCCTCGGGATGTCCCGGCGTCGGCGAGGCCACGGCCACCACCTCGGCCTCCTCGGGCATGATCCGAAACGAGGCGGCGTGAATATCCGCCTCGAACTGCGACCCGATAATGCCCACCTTGACCTTGCCGTTTGCCGCCATCTTCGTGTCCCCAATCTTTGCGATACGTGCGCCGAATCGGCCGGTCTGCCTCCTGACAGTCTCTTGCCCGCATGGCCGCCGCATCCCAATCGATCTTGCGGCCGGTGCGTGACGCCAGACTACCCGGCAGCGTCACGTCGGTCAACGGAGCGGCGCAATCGACAACGTTGCAGAACGCCGCGCGGCTGCCCTTGCACGCCTCGGTCTACTCGGCGCGGTGACCCGAGAAGCGCGGGATCGATGGCTCGGGCGGCTGGTCGTTGCGAGACTTTTCCAATGGCAGGAGATGCCAGTCAGCCCCAGTCCACCCGACCGAGTACATCGTACCCTTCTCACCAACGAGCATCGCCCAGTCCTTATCCACTTCCCGACGGCCGATCGAATCAGCCGAAGGCCCTCTTTCCGCCGTCGTTCCCTGCCGCCGGAAGGCAGCGGACAGAGAAGCGGGCGCGAAGAGCCGGCCACTACCGCCGGGGGGATGGGCCATCGACTGAGGTGGGCGACAGCATAACGGGAGAGGCGGCCCGTCGAACACTCCGCAGGCGCGGAGGTCGATGCCCCTCTGAGCAGCTTGGCCAACGAGACGGCCCGCTGGGTGGGGGAGTTGTCCGACAAGCTCGCCGACAGATTGGCAGCCGTCGGACTCATTGCCCCCCGAGGCCGCGCGACGCTCCAGCAGTTCCTGGACGGCTACATCAACGACCGGGCTGACGTTAAACCCGCCACGAGGACAGTCTGGAGGCACACTCGGCGAAACCTCGTAGAGTCCTTCGGCCCGAAGAAGTCTCTGCGCGACATCACCCAGGGGGATGCTGATGGGTGGCTCCAGCATCTGATTCGTGAAGGCTTGTCGGAAAACACAGTGCGGAGACGGTGCGGCATCGCCAAGCAGTTCCTCTGGGCGGCCGTGCGGAAGAAACTGGTTTGCGACAATCCGTTCGCCCACTTGAAATCCGCCGTCAGTCGCTTTGGCGGCCTGCGGTGCCCTAGCGAGCATTTGGCGTTGCGGTGGAGGGACGTGGACTGGGAGCGAGGCCGGGTCCGCGTCACTAGCCCGAAGACCGAGCATCATCCGGAGGGGGCCTCGCGGGAAATCCCGCTCTTCCCCGAGCTGCGAAACCCCCTCGAAGAGTTATGGCACACCGCTCCACCGGGGAAGATGCACGTAGTCAGCCGCTACCGCGACGGGGGCGTAAACCTACGAACTCAGTTTCTGCGGATACTCGACCGGGCGGGCGTGCCCCCCTGGCCCAAGCTCTTCCAGAACATGAGGGCCAGCCGGTTAACGGAACTGCTGGCCAAGCACCCGGCACACACGGTCGCCAAATGGATGGGCCACAGCATCCGTGTGGCGTTGCGACACTATGCCCAGACAACCGACGCCGACTTCGAGCGGGCCCTCCAAGACACTGGCGAGGCGGCGCAGAATCCGGCGCAGTACTCGCACGGAACAGGTCGTACCGGGCGGCAAGCGCAGAAGAAAACCCCCACATTTGCCGAGAAATACGGGGGTTTACGACACTGTACGAGTGTCCAAGTGGGCGGCGCCAGACTCGAACTGGCGACTTCCACCGTGTGAGGATGGCGCTCTAACCAACTGAGCTAGCCGCCCATCGGGGCTATGTCCCTCGATTGACGCTGGACATGATGCAAGTATCGGTCGTTTGGCAAGAGATGTGGCAAGAAAACGGACGGGGTCTCCTTCGGCCCCGGAGATACCGGCATTATGGCAAAGAAGTCGCCCGGTCGCAAGAAGGGTAGCCACAACCAGGGCTACTTCTACCGGAACGGCCGAGATTGGTGTGCCGTTGGCGGCAGGCGGCTTGTGCCCCTTCGGCGCGAAGATGGAACGCAAACCAGAGAAAAGAGGGGGCCCTTCGGGCGACAGCGTCCTCCCGGGGCGCCCGAAGCGCCACTGGTGGGCGCCGGGCACGATGCCTTCCCAAGAACGGGTTGCGGTCCGGCGTTGCGCCAAACACAATGTGGGCACACCATGACCGGTTGCCGCGGAGGTTGAGTTGCCATGCCTTTCTGGAAACACGCGGCAGCAAGAGAAGGATCCGGCATATTCTGCCGCGTCGGCCTGAAGCGTGCTGCGCACGAAATACTTCTGGCCGCGCTTTCGTGGTTGCTCGTGTGGTGCGCGGTTGCCGAAGCTGACCCCACGGCTACGTCGGGCCTGCTGGCTGAGGGCACGCGCTGGGAGACGCCTTTCTACGTCTCGAACTCTGGCGTGGACGGCCCGACGCTGCTCGTCGTCGGGGGAGTGCATGGCAACGAGCCGGCCGGCTCGCGAGCGGCCGAACAGATTCGGCACTGGCCCGTGCTCAAAGGCAGGCTCGTCGTGGTGCCGAAGGCCAACGTTGCGGGTCTCGCGGCGAAGACGCGATTCCTCCCGGGCGAGCCGGAAGACCGCCGCGATCTAAACCGCAACTTCCCGGGCGACCGCCGCGAGGACGGGGCCCGCGGCCGGCCTGCACAAGCCCTGTGGCAGTTCGTCGAGGAGCAGCAACCCGACTGGGTCCTGGACCTGCACGAGGGTTACGAGTTCCACGTCTCGCACCAACCTCCGAAGAGCAAGGAGAAGTCCGTCGGCTCGAGCGTGATCTATCTGAAGGATCCCTGCCTCGATCCGATCGCGCGGCGCATGCAGGAAGCGGCTAACGGGCTGGTGAGCGATCCGGCCCGGCGGTTCGTGCTCCTGGACCGAGGGCCGAAGAAGACCTCGCTGGTGAGCGCCTGCACCAGGCATCTTGGCGTCCGGGGCATGATCCTGGAGACCACCTTCAGCCGCCAGCCCGTCTCCCTGCGAACGCGCCAGCACCGGGCGATGGTCAACGTGCTGATGCGCCACCTGGGCATGATCGACCGGGACTGCGTGGACGTGCTGACCCCGTCCCGGCCGTGCGAGACGACCTTGGTAGCCCTCTACGACGGCCCCGGGACCAGCGCTGGCAGCGTCGGGCGTTTGACCGGTATCGTCGACCGGGCCCCCGGCATGGTGTCGAACCACCTCGGCCCGGCCGATATGCGACCCGCCGTGCTGAAACGGTTCGACGTAATCGTGTTCCCCGGTGGGAGCGGTTCCAAGCAGGCCCGGGCCATCGGGCCGGAAGGGCGAAAGCACGTTCGCTCTTTCGTTCGCCAAGGGGGAGGGTACCTTGGAATCTGCGCCGGGGCCTATCTTTGCTCGGCCCACTACTCTTGGTCACTCGACCTGATCGACACGGCCGTGTTCACCGGCTGGCGAGAGATCGAAGGGGTGGGGCGCAAGTCGATGTGGTACCGCGGCGGCTCGGCCGTGGTGAAGATGCAACTCACCGACGAGGGGAAGAAGCTGTTCCCGGACGTGCCGGAGCGCGTCGAAGTGAAGTACCAGAACGGCCCGATCGTCTCGCCGAAGCAGGACCCAGAGCTTTCACCTTATAGGGTGCTGGCCTACTTTCGGTCCGAGAACGCCCTTTACGAGCCGCAGCGCGGCACGATGATCGACACGCCGGCGATCGTCGCCGGGCGATTTCAGCGGGGTCGGGTCATCTCCATTAGCCCCCATCCGGAGGCCGTTCCGGGCCTGCATTCGATCATCACCAGGTCGATACGCTGGCTCGCTGGGCCGAGCCCGCCCGCGTCGTACGAGCATTGTGGAGGTCCGTGCTTCGTCGTAGAATGGAAGTATGGACGAGCGGCACGACACACCGACCGGGCAGTGGGTTCAGCGGTGGCAGCGCCTCTCCCCCCTTCTGGACGGGTTGGGCGGGCCGCCCGCGGATACGGCGCCCTTGAGCGAAGTCTTGCCCCGGTTCAACGGCAGCTTTCGCTCTGTGCTGGCGCTTCATCCGCCCGAGCCGTGGTCGGGCCTGATTGAGCAGCAAGCTGCCTTCCATGGTCGGCGGCGTTGATCCCATGGACGACCTCATCCGAATCGCTTATCGCCTGGAGCAGTTCTGCCGGCGGCACCAATGGCGATTTTGCTTCATCGGCGGTGTGGCGCTCCAGCACTGGGGACGGCCGCGGCTGACGCAGGACGTCGATCTCTGTCTGCTGACCGGATTCGGCAATGAGGAGGCCTTCATCGACCCCCTGCTGGCGCAGTACGCCGCGCGAGTCGAGGGCCCCCGCGAGTTCGCCCTGGCCAACCGCGTGCTCCTTCTCGCCACACCGGACGGCGTCGGGCTCGACGTATCGCTCGGCGGTATCCCTTTCGAAGAGCGACTGGTTGACCGGGCTTGCGACGTCGAATACCTGCCGGGTATGAGCTTGCGCATTTGCTCCGCCGAAGACCTCGTTATCCTGAAAGCCTTTGCCGACCGGCTGCAAGACTGGGCCGACATCGACGGCGTGGTTCGCAGACGAGGGGACTCGCTCGACTGGGACTACATCGATCGCGAATTGCAGACGCTGTGCGAACTGAAAGAGGCGCCCGAAATACCCCCAAAGCTCCACGACATTCGACGAAAGCGGTAGTCGGTCGGGAGGCTACGTCCCGAATCGGTAGCCAGGGGCATTCAGGGGCACGATACCGAAACCTGGCAAGACGCCCCGGGAAACAAGCCCTGCGTCCCCGGAACTCGTTCCGTTTCCCGGAACGGCCCGAACGGCTCGTGTCGCGGGACCTGCCCAGTCCCCTTTTTGTTCAACCCGAGCCCCATCATTGAGGTCGCCGAATATGGCCTTGTCCCCTGAAGACTTCGTCCGGCGGTTCAAGGCAGAGCGCGCGTCGGCCGTCCTGCGCACCCACGACCGGCACGCGGCCCGCCAGGCAATGGAGGCGGCGATTCGCGGCGGCTTCCGCATCGTCGAGTTCACGCTGACGATCCCCGGCGCCTTCGAGCTGATTGAGGAGTTCGCGGCACGAAGCGACCTGGTGGTCGGGGCGGGCACGGTGCTCAGCATTGACGAGGCTTTCGAGGCGGTCCAAGCGGGAGCGAGCTTCCTGGTCTCGCCGGTGGTCGATGAGGCGGTGATCGACGAGGCCCTGGCGCTGGACGTGGCGGCCATGCCCGGCTGCTCGACGCCCACCGAAATGCTCCGTGCCCACGAGGCCGGGGCACCGCTGCAAAAGCTCTTTCCCGAACAGGGCATCGGCCCAAGCTGGGTCAAGCAGACCCTCGGCCCGATGCCGTTCTTGAACATCGTGCCCACCGCCGGCGTGACCCTGGCCAACGCCGCCGACTACCTGCGCGCCGGCGCGGCGGCCGTGGCCTTCGTCAACTCCCTGTTCGGTCCCGACGACGTTGCCGGCGAAAACTGGAAGGCCATCGAAGACCGCGCCGCTGCGATGCTCCGGGCTGTCCGCGGGACCTAGGGCGTCCGCCCGAGTGCGGGCTGCCGCCGGGCGAAGCGTCTGAAGAATCCGACGCGGTTGATGACCGTAAACTCGCGGTCCGTGCCAGGAGCTACTCATTCGGTCTAATGACGACCTTCACGGACTCTTCCCCGTCCAAGACAAGTCGAAAGCCTCTTTCCGTCTCACTTAGCGGTAGGACGTGTGTAATCATGTCATCCACCACGATTCCGGCCGACGCGATAAGCTGCAGCGCCTTTGCCCAATCCGGCGGACCACAATAGTACGAAGTGAGTATCGTAATCTCTTTCCTCCAGAAATCGTTTATTGGGACGGTGACTATCTTCTCCGGACCGGGGACGGCAAAAAAGACGACCGTACCTCCCTTCTCTACACATTTCCAGGCGTGTTCCACGGCAGACGTGGCAGACGTACACAGGATCACCACGTCGGCGAGCCTCCCCGTTTCCGCGACCAACCGCTCCGGCACGTTTTCGGCGGCGTCGATTGCAGTCGCGGCACCGAACCGTTGGGCAAACGCCAGTCGTTTGGGTTTGACGTCCGACGCAATGATCCGAGCGTTTCGGCTGTGGGCGAGCTTCACGTGAAGCAACCCCGACATGCCGCAGCCGAGCACCATTACGTTCCGGTCCTCTTTCAGGTCGGCCAGCCTCTGAGCTCTGACGACGCAGGCAAGCGGCTCGATAAACGTGCTTTGATCGTAGGTGACGTTGTCCGGCAGCAATTGTGTTCCGTTGTTTACAATGATCTCGGGCACCAAGACATATTCCGCAAACGCGCCGGGGAGCCTCTCTTTGACCTCCGAGCACTGAGGATAGCGGCCGGCTTTGCAGTACCGGCATTTCATGCACGGCACCTTGGGTGCGATGAATACTCGATCGCCGGGTCTGTACTTTGTCACGGAGTCTCCAACTTCGAACACCTCCGCGCCGAGTTCATGGCCTTGCACGAGGGGTGCCCTCGGCAGCCGGTACCATTCGACAACGTCGCTCCCGCAGATACCACATGACATCACCTTAACCAACATCTCTTTCGGCCCGGGCTTCGGAGTGGGCACCTCTTCAATGCGAATATCCCGGTTGTTGTACCACACAGATACTCTCATCTGGTTCGCTCCTCGAAGGGTGTTGAAGAAGCAGGTCGGTCGGTATGGGAGGCGCCCGTGTACCCCTGGCGCGCGATGTGTTTGACACAGCCGATTCGGCAAACGCCTCTCCTGCGCGGGGGCGGCATTGCCCGGCGCACGACACCGGGGCTGCACACCGCTTTGGACATCTACGCTTTGGACATCTACCCCCTGTGCGCCACCGGCGCCGGCCGGTAGTGCGGGTGATCTTCGAGGTAACGCCGTACGCGGTCCTCGCGGGAAAACGCCTCGGGCAAGAATGCGATCGCTTGCTCGAGCCGCTCGTTCGGCTCGGCGCAGCTTAGGCGGATGAAGCCTTGGCCGGCCTCGCCAAAACACTCGCCGCCGAGGCAGGCCACGCCGAACTGCTCGTCGGCCCCTTCGAGCAGGTACATGGCCAGGCCGTGCGAGGTGATCTTCAAGCGGTTGCAGATTTCGGCCACCGAGGGGAACACGTAGAAGGTCCCGCCGGGATCGAGGCACGTCACGCCGTCGATCTTGTTGAGGCCCGCCACCAGTATCTCGACCTTCTCGCGGAACTTCGCCATGTCACGCCGGCTCGGCTCGTCGTCGAACTGCATGGCGGCGATGCCTGCCAACTGCGACATGGGCGGCGTGCAGGAGAGCGCAGTGTTGATGAGCTTGCCGAGCATCTCCGCGATCTCGGGGCTGGTCACCGCGTAGCCCAGGCGCCAGCCGCTCATGCTGTACGACTTGCTCATCGTGTAGGCGGCCACGCACTGGTCGAGCATCCCCGGCTCGGCCAGGATCGTGTGGTGCCGCCCGCGCCAGACCATGCGGTCGTAGGGCTCGTCGCTCAGCACGGCCACGTCGCGCCCGCGCACCAGCTCGGCCAGCCCGTGGAGGTCCTCCTCGGTGGCGACGCCGCCGGTCGGGTTGTGGGGGCTGTTCAAGAAGATCGCCTTGGGCCGGGTGTCCTCGCGCAGGAAGCGATCGACGTCGTCGAGGTTCGGGCGGAACTCGTGCTCCTGCTTGAGATCGGAAAACCGAATCCGGGCACCCCGGCGCAGGATGTTCGGCACGTACGTGGGGAAATAGGGGCTGAAGACCAGCACGCCGTCGCCGGGGTCGAGAAACGTCTCGCAAAAGAGGAGCTCGAAGATCTTGGCCCCGGGCCCGGCCACCACGTTGGCCGCCGTGGTGTCTAGCCCGTACTCGCGATTCACGAAGGCCGAGGCCGCCTCGCGAAACTCGGGCAGCCCGAGCGACGGGCAGTAGTGCGTCCGGTCGCCGGCGATGGCGTCGTGTCCGGCCTGCTTGGCCGCGGGGGTGGTGGGGAACGGGCTGTCGCCGATCTCCAGCTCGACCACGTCCTTGCCGGCCGCCTGGAGCTGCTTGGCCCGGGCCAGGACGTTAAAGGCGGTCTCGACGGTGACGTTGCGGGCGAAGTCGCTCAGGGTGACGGGCATGGGGACGTGCCTCGATTCGGACGAAATAGGGAGCTGGTTCGTTTTGTGCGAAGCACCCTTCGGGCCGCTGAAGGCAAAATAAACCAGGTCCTTCTCTCGTTCAAGGCCCGGGGGCAGCCGTACGGCGGCGGATTTGCCTTTTCCCAGGTAGGCCCCGTATAATGCTTGGGAGCGGGTAGCCCTCGTCCCATTCTCATCTTGCAAGGAGGGCCGGCCATGAAAGAGCAGACCCGCGAGGACCCGAAGATCCTCGCCGCCGCCGAGCGCCAGATGCAGGCATGGGTGCTTCGGCAGGAAATCGCCGATCGGGCGGTGCGTGTCCGCGGCCTGCCCGAGCCGGCCGAGTGCGAAGTGAAGTTCGTCACGATCTCGCGGGAGGCCGGCGCCGGCGGCAGCGAGGTCGCCGAGGGGCTGGCCCGCCGGCTGGGCTGGGAGGTGCTCGACCGGAACCTGCTGGAGCGCATGGACGACCGCTTTCACGTTTCCCGCAAGATGCTCGAAGCGGTCGATGAGACCGAAGCCAGTTGGGTCTACGACGTGCTGGGGACCTGGGTGGACCAGAGCGCGGTGGGCCACGAGAAGTACGTCGCCCAGCTTGGCAAGGTCGTCGCAGACGCGGCCCGCCGCGGCAACGTGGTCTTCGTGGGGCGTGGGGCCCAGTTCCTCCTGCCCCGGCAAAACGGCCTGGCCGTGCGGATCGTCGCGCCGCTGAAGTGGCGGATTGAGCACGTCATGCAGCGCGAACGGCTCGACGAGGCCGCTGCCCGGCAGTTCATCCGCCGCAAGGACACCGGGCGGCGGGAGTTCGTCGAACGCTTCTTCCACCGCGACATCGAGGATCCGCACCTCTACGACCTCGTGGTCAACGTCGAGCGTCTGGGGCTCGACGGGGCCGTCGAGCAGATCTATACGGCCGCCTGCCGGTGATGCGCACGACCTGCCCGGTACCTCTTGCCAAAACGCGGCCGGGTGGTAAGCTGGCTGCTTTGCTCGGGTTCCGGCGGTGCCGGGTGGGCTTTTGATCCGCCTGCCTCCGCGCGCTGCCGCCCGTGGCTATTAACGAGGCGGAAGGGCCCTGTGCCGGCAGGAGTGAGAGGAAAGCCGTAGAATGAGCCGATTCGATCACGTCTACGTGCTGAACGTGATGTCCGACGACCACCCGGGCATCGTGGCCGCGGTCACCGCGGCGGTCGAGGCACTGGGGGGGAACATCGACTCCTGCAGCCAGACCGTGCTGGGCGGCTACTTCACACTGATCATGATCGTCAGCTTCCCCGAGCCGGTCGAGCCGGAGGGCCTGTGCGAGCGGGTTTGCCGGGCGGAGTCGTCGGGGGAGCCGTACCAGGTGTTGGCTCGGCCCGCCCTGCGCAAAGGGAGTTACCACGGCCAGGACCCCTCCGACCGGTTCGTGATCACGGCCTTCGGCGAGGACCAGCCGGGAATCGTGCGCAGGTTCAGCGAGTACCTGGCCGGCAAGGACATCAACATCGTCGACCTCTACGGCGACATCCGCGGCGAGGAGTTCGTGCTGATCGGCCAAGTCGAGGTCCCCACGCGCTACGACATCCGCATGCTCCAGGCCGACCTGGAGCAGATGGGCGCGGAGCTGGGATTCACCGCCAAGCTCCAGCACGAGAACGTGTTTGTGGCCACCAACCAATTGCGCTTGACCCGGCCGTCCGGTTAGCGGCCGGTTCCTTCGCGAATCTCCCATGCTTCAAACCGACGAAATCCTCTCGACCATCGAGATGCTCCACGCCGAGCATCTCGACGTGCGCACGGTCACCCTGGCCCTGAACGTCGACGACTGCGCCGCCCCGAGCGTGGACCACCTCTGCCGCAAGCTGCGGCAGAAGATCCTTTCGCGGGCAAGCCGGCTGGTCGAGGTCTGCGACCGCGTGGGGGCCAAGTACGGCATCCCCGTGATCAACAAGCGTCTGGCCATCTCGCCGGCCGCCGTGATCCTGGCCGGGCACGGGCGCGGCGCCGCGGTGCAGGTGGCCAAGACCCTCGACGCCGCCGCGGCCCAGTGCGGCGTGGACTTCGTCGGCGGGTTCACCGCCCTGGTCCACAAAGGAATCACCCCGGCCGACCAGGTGGTCATCGACTCGCTGCCCGAGGTGCTCGCGCAGACCGATCGGGTCTGCTCGTCCGTGAACGTGGCCTCGCGCAAGGCGGGGATCAACATGGACGCCGTCCACCGCATGGGGCACGTGCTGCTGGACATCGCCCGGGCCACCGCCGACCGGCGGGGCTTCGGCTGCGCCAAGCTGGTGGTCTTCGCCAACATCCCCGAGGACAACCCGTTCATGGCCGGGGCCTACCTGGGCGCGGGCGAGCCCGAGGCCGCGGTGAACATCGGCGTCTCCGGGCCGGGCGTGGTGGGCAGCGCGCTGAAGCGCCGGCTCTCGCTCGGCGAGAAGCTCACGCTGGGCGACCTGGCCGAGGAGATCAAGATCACCAGCTTCCGCGTGACCCGGGTGGGCGAGCTGATCGGGCGCGAGGTGGCCGCCGAGCTGGGGCTGGCCTTCGGCATCGTCGACCTCTCGCTGGCCCCCACGCCCGACGTGGGCGACAGCATCGGCGAGATCCTCAGGACCCTGGGCATCGAGCACGTCGGGGCACCCGGCTCGACCGCCGCCGTGGCCATGCTCAACGACGCGGTGAAGAAGGGCGGGCTCTTTGCCTCGAGCAGCGTGGGCGGGCTGAGTGGTGCGTTCATACCTGTGAGCGAAGACGCCAGCCTGGCCGACGCCGTGGGCCGCGGCCACCTGGTGCTCGAGAAGCTCGAGGCCATGACGAGCGTCTGCTCGGTGGGGCTCGACATGGTGGCCATTCCCGGCGACACGCCCCCGGAAACGATCGCGGCGATCATCGCCGACGAGATGGCCATCGGCGTGATCAACGACAAGACAACCGCCGCCCGGCTGATCCCCGTGCCCGGCGCCAAGGCCGGCGACCGCGTCGACTTCGGCGGCCTGTTCGGCTCCACGCCCGTTTGCGAAGTGCGCAACGCCGGAGCCAGCACTGCCTTCGTCCACTTCGGCGGACGGATTCCGGCGCCGGTGCAGTCGTTGAGGAACTGATTTGACTTCCGGTGCCGTATTTCATTATACTGCCTTCCGCGGCCCGGGGACAGGGCGGTCCGGGCTGCGCCTGCAATCCTTGCCTGCCCGTTGCGCTACCGGCTCGGAGAGGCGCCGATGAATCGTCCCGTGCACGTTGTGTTATTGGTCTTGCCGTTGGTGCTGGGGGCGTTGCTGCAAGTGCCCGGTGGTCTTGCGTATGCCGCCGGGCCGGAGTGGCGTGAGGCGCTGGTTGCCGGGCTGGCAGAGAAGCCGGCCGAGACGGTTGAGAAGGCGGTTCGCGATTTCCCGGACGACCGGCAGGCCCTCGAGGTGGTGGCCGATTGGCTTGCGCAGGACCTGCCCGAGGGCAAAGCAACGCTGCGCGAGGCGGTGGGCCGGGTGCTGGACGACTTGGGGGCGTCGGCGGGGGAGCTCGAGAAGCGGGCGGACTCGCTCGAACAATCGAAGGCCCGCGACAACGACCCCCGCTGGGCCGAGCTGTACCTCGACGCCTGCGAGACCCGGCGCGCGGCGCGTTTCGCACCGCACCGGGACAAGCTGCGGCGGGTCGTCTTTACCAAGCACTACGACATGGGGGGTTCGCACTATGCGTACACCGAAGGCCAGTCCGACGCCCAGCGCGAGCGCCACTTCCGCGCGGGCACGGCGCTGTGCGTGCTGGAGCTGGACGGCACCCACGCGACCACCCGGGTGCTGATCGAAGACGACCGGGGCGTGATCCGCGACCCGGACGTCTCCTTCGACGGCCGCCGGATCCTGTTCGCCTGGAAGAAGTCGGACCGCGAGGACGACTACCACCTCTACGAGATGGACGCCGAGAGCGGCGACGTGCGCCAGTTGACCGGCGGGCTGGGCTTTGCCGACTACGAGGGCTGCTACCTGCCCGACGGCAACATCGTCTTCAACTCCACGCGCTGCGTGCAGACCGTCGATTGCTGGTGGACCGAGGTGAGCAACCTCTTCCTCTGCGACGGCGACGGCAAGTACCTGCGCCAGGTCAGCTTCGACCAGGTGCATACGAACTATCCCACGGTCACCTGTGACGGCCGGGTGATTTACACCCGTTGGGACTACAACGACCGCGGCCAGATCTACCCGCAGGGGCTCTTCCAGATGGCCCCCGACGGGACCGGCCAGACCGAGGTCTACGGCAACAACTCGTTCTTCCCCACCACAATCCTGCACGCCCGGAGCATCCCCGGCACGGGCAAGATCGTGTGCATCTTCACCGGCCACCACACGCGCCAGCAGGGCTGGCTGGGGATCTTGGAACCGCGGCGCGGGCGCCAGGAGAACGAAGGGGCCCAGCTCATCGCCCCAGTGCGCGAGACGCCGGCGGTGAAGGTCGACCGCTACGGCCAGGAGGGCGACCAGTTCCAATACCCCTATCCCTTGAGCGAGACCGAGTTCCTCGTGACCTTTCGCAAGGAGGGGGCCCCGCGGTTTGCGGTCTACTGGATGGACGGCGACGGGAACCGCGAGCTGCTGGCCTCCGACCCGCGGATCTCGTGCAACCAGCCCGTGCCGCTCTGCCCGCGTCCGCTGCCGACGGTGCAGCCGAATCGCGCCGACTACCGCGAGGAGCTGGCCACGGTCTACCTGCACGACGTCTACGCGGGGCCCGGGCTGGCCGGCGTGGAGCGGGGCACGATCAAGGGCCTGCGCGTCGTGGGGCTCGACTTCCGCGCCGCCGGCGTGGGGAGCAACAGCAACCGTGGCCCGGCCGGCGGGGCACTGGTCAGCACGCCGATCTCGATCCAGGGTGCGTGGGACGTCAAGCAAGTGCTCGGCACGGCCGAGGTACACAACGATGGCTCTGCCTGCTTCACGGTGCCGGCGCGCACCCCGCTCTATTTCCAGGCCCTCGACGAGAAGGGGCAAATGGTCCAGACCATGCGGAGCTGGGTCACGCTCCAGCCGGGCGAGGCCCTCTCCTGCGTGGGCTGCCACGAATCGAAGAACACGGCCCCGCCCTACACGGCGTACAGCCAGGCGATGCGCCGCGGCCCGCGCCCGTTGACGCCCTTCTACGGCCCGCCGCGCGGTTTCAGCTTCATCCGCGAGATCCAGCCGATCCTCGACGAGCACTGCGTGCGCTGTCACTACGAGACCGACAAGCGGCCGAGTTACGGGAGCCTGGCCGAGTTGGGCGACAAGCAGGGCAGGATCCCCGCCGCCGCGTCGCACGCGCACGCCGGCGACGCGGTCTCCGCCCTGAGCGACGGGCTGGAGCCGAAGGATTCCAACGACCACGGCATCCCGCGGTTCACATGGTGGTCGCACCGTGGGACCGAGGAATGGGTCGAGTACCGGTTCGAGGCCCCGCGGCGCGTAAGCGGCGTGGACGTCTACTGGTTCGACGACGAGCCCCGCGGCGGGCAGTGTCGGGTGCCCTACTCGTGGCGGCTCCTGTACCGCGACGGCGAGCAGTGGAAACCGGTCGCGAAGCCGTCGGAGTATGGGACGATTCGCGACCGATACAACTGCGTGAGCTTTGCGCCGGTGACGACTGCGGGGCTGAGGATCGAGGTGAAGCTGCAGGACCAGTTCTCCGGGGGCATCCTGGAGTGGAAGCTGGAGCCGGAGGAGACGGTCGCGGCTGCCGGCGTCGCTCGGGCGCCGAAGCCGCCCGCCGGGGTCGAGCCCACCTTCAGCCTCAAGGGCATTCAGACGCTGGATTCGAAGAGCGCGCGGAAGTGGAGCGATTCCTACGTGGCACTGGCCAACCGCCAGGTGTGCGACTGGATCAATGTCCAGTCGGCCCCGCCCATGCTCCCGCCGTACTCGGCCGGGGCGTCGCGGAGCAAGCTGGTGCGCGTGCTGGAGGAGGGAAGCCACTACGGCGTGAAGCTGAGCAAGCCGGAGCTGGACCGGTTCATCGTCTGGATCGACCTGCTGGTGCCCTACGCCGGCGACTACACCGAGGCGATGGGGGCGAGCCAAATACCCAATTACAGCCACTTCCTCGAGAAGCGCCGCCACTGGCACGCCGAAGAGGCAGCCAACATCGCGGCACTGCTGAAAGAAACGTGAGTGGTACCTTTTTCGGGAGAAGGAGGGTTGGATGGCGAAGTATCAGGTGGCGGTGGTGGTGCGCCCGCAGGGCTGGCGCCACACGAGCCCGGACGACGTGCCCCCCTCGCCGGGCAGGCCGCGGGAGGTCCTGGCCGAGGAGGACGACCTGTTTGCGGCGGTCAAAAGGGCGGTCGAGCACAACACCCGGGCCGAGGCCGAGGGGGGCGACCGCTGGGCGGTGGTCGTCGAGCCGGGCAGCTTCGGCCGGACCTGGCCCGGCGCAAGGCTCTGCACCCCGGTCACCTACAAGGTGATGAGCCTCTGGTGGCCCGAGGGTTGGGAGCCGCAAACACCGCTGGACGTGCCCAATTGTGTCTGGCAGGCCCAAGGCGGCGGCGAGCAACCGCCGATGAGCTACGAGCGGACCGAGGCCACCGTAGAGGGCCTCAACCGCCAGTGCATGGACAACCCCGGCGTGACTTGGCACGTGGTCGCCGCGGTGGAGAATGAGTCGGTCTCGCGCACCGTCTCCTACGATCCGGCGGGCACGGAGACCACGGTCGAGGTGCGGCGGATGCACGTGATCCGGCCCGAGCGGGGCGGGCGTGGCGATTGCTCCCACTGCCCGGCCCACACGTTCGAATGCGCCAAGGCCGAATGGCAAAGTCAAGCTCAGACGCTGACTGCCCGCGAGAGCCGCTCGCCGGCCGCACCGTAGCTGCTACTCCTCCCACGGCAGATCGTACCCCGCAAACCCCCGGGGCGGCTCGGTGTAGATCAGCACGCCGCGAATCTGCCGGGCCGACGCTTCCAGCTCCATCATCACCAGCGAGACGGGTTCCTCGTGCGCGAGCGACCGGCGCAAAGGGGCCTCGGCGGGCCAACGCGGTAGGACGGCGGAAGTGTTCGCAGCAACCATGACTCTACCCCCCGTGTAGGTGGATTGGACGGGTCTTCGGCTGCCCTGCCTTCCGCTTTGCGCCTCCCGTTGCGCCTCCTACCCCACGTACCGGCCGACCCCGGGGCTGTGACGGGAAATCGGTCCGAATCCGAGGCAACCCGGCTGCGGCCACCGCAACACCCGCCCCGGGGGGTTTCGCGGTCCGCCCGTCCGGCGACAATTGGGGTACGCTTCCAGGCAACGAAAAGGGGACGGGGCTAATTTGTGCGCAGCACCCTTCGGGCCGTTCCGGCAAATTAGCCCCGTCCCCTTTTCGTTCGATTTCCCGTGCGGACGCTTCGGGAGAGACGGGCCATGTCGCAGGCATCGGATCGCAACGTGCTGCTGGCCGTTCTGGCCGTGGAGCTGGGGTTCATCGGCCGCGATGCCGTGCTGGGCGCCATGAGCGACTGGGCCCGCGGGCCACAGGGCTCCGCTTCGTTGGCCGCCCTGCTGGTCGAGCGGGGCCTGCTCAACGGTCAAGAGCAGGCGCTGCTCGAAACGGCCGTCGAGAAGCACCTGGGGAGACACGGCGGCGCGGCCGAGAGCATCGCGGCCCTGGGGGCGGAGTCGCTTGCCCGCGAGCTGCTCGACCGCGCGCCCGACCCCGGGCTCGAAGCCCGGCTGGTCGAGCTGCTTCAGACTGCGGTGCCGACTCACCGCCCGGCGCAACAAGCCGCGGTGGATGGGCCGACCCACGATCGCGGGCGTTTCCGCGTGCTCGGGCGCCACGCGGGCGGGGGCCTCGGCGAGGTCTTCCTGGCCGAGGACGAGGAACTGCACCGCGAGGTGGCACTGAAGGAGATCCGCGCCGGCTACGCCGACGAGCCCGATTTGCGGGCCCGGTTCGTGCTCGAGGCCGAGATCACCGGGCGTCTGGAGCACCCGGGCATCGTGCCGGTCTACGGCCTCGGGCGCCACCCGGACGGGCGCCCGTTCTACGCCATGCGGTTGATCCGCGGCGAGAGTCTCAAGGCAGCGATCGACCGGTTCCATAGCGACTCGCACCCGCGCGACCCGAGCGCCAGGGTGCTCGCGCTGCGCAAGCTCCTCACGGCCGTCATCGACGTGTGCAACGCGGTGGCTTACGCCCACAGCCGCGGCGTGATCCACCGCGACATCAAGCCGGACAACGTGATGCTGGGCCCCTATGGCGAGACGCTGCTGGTCGACTGGGGACTGGCGAAGCTCGTCGTGCGCCCCGAGGCCGACGCCGAGGCGCCCGAGTCCGCGGACGAGGCCTCGCAGGGGCTTTCGACCCTCCGCCCGGTGGCGGCCGACGGCTCGACCCCCACCGAGCTGGGCTCGGCCGTGGGCACGCCGGCCTACATGAGCCCCGAGCAGGCGGCCGGGCTGGTCGACCAGCTCGGCCCGGCCTGCGACGTGTACGGCCTGGGGGCCTTGCTCTACGTGATCCTGACGGGGCGTCCGCCGGTCGAGGGACAGAGCGCCGACGAGCTGCGGCGCGCGGTCATGGTGGGCCGGTTCCCGCCGCCGCGCAAGGTCAACCCGGGCGCGGCGCCGCCGCTGGAGGCCATGTGCCTGAAGGCCATGGCCCTGGACCCTGCGCGGCGCTACACTTCGGCCCGGCATTTGGCCGCCGACATCGAGGCATGGCTGGCCGACGAGCCGGTCACTGCGTGGCGGGAGCCCTTTCTCGCGCGGGCCGGGCGGTGGATGCGGCGCCACCGAACGGCCGTCAGCGGCGCGGTGGCCGCCATGTTCGTGGCCCTGGTCAGCCTCGTGGTGGGCGTGGTGCTGTTGAGCGCGGCCAACGAGAACGTCCGGCGCGCGAAGGGCGAGGCCGAACGCGGGCAGGAGGCGGCGCGCGAGAACTTCCAGATGGCCCGCGACGCCGTGGACAAGTACCTCACCCACGTGAGCAACGACCCGCGCCTCCGCGCGCGGGGGCTGGAGCCGCTACGCCGGGACCTGCTGGCAACGGCTCGCGAGTTCTACCAGCGGCTAATCGAGCAGCGGCCCGACGAGCCGGAGCTCGAGTGGGAGCGGGGCCGGGCCCACTTCCGGCTGGCGGGCATCACGGCGGAAATCGGCTCGAAGCACCAGGCCGCCGAGCTGCTCGCCGAGGCCCGCCGCGTCTTCGAGTCGCTGGCCGACCGCTTTCCCGATCGCCCGGCGTACCGGGCCGGCCTCGCCAAGGTCCATATCAATCTAGGGCTTTTGCACCGCGAGGCGGGCCGTGTGCAGGAAGCCCGGTCCGAGCTGCTCGCGGCGCAGGCCATCGGCGAGGAGCTGACCGCCCGGCACCCGGACGAGCCCGAGTGCCAGGTCGATTTGGCCAACGTTCACGCCAACCTGGCCGCGCTGGAGGTGGCGGCCAAGGAGTTCGACGCGGCCGAGGCGTCGTATCAGGCCGCGCTGGCGATCCGGCGGCGCCTGGCCGAGAGCCACCCGGAGGTGGCCGAATACCGCTCGGAGCTGGCCGGCAACCAGAGCCACTTGGGTCTGCTCTATCACCTCGTCGGGCGCCACGCCGAGGCGGAAGAGGCGCTCCTGGCGGCCCGCGACCTGCAAGAGGAGCTGGTAGAGGGCAACCCGGACACGCCCTACTACCGCAGCGACCTGGCCACGACGTGGCACCGGCTGGGCGTGCTCTACGCGGAGTTGCGCGAGCGGTTCACGGCGGCCGAGGCGGCCCACCGCGCGGCCCTGGCGATCCGCGAGCGTCTGGCGGCCGAGCACCCCTACGTGGCCCAGTATCGCCAGGACCTTGCCCGCAGCCACAACGACGTGGCGACCCTCTACTGCGCCCACGGGCGTCTGGCCGCGGCCGAGGACGCGTTCCTGGCGGCCCGGGAGATTCACGAGGCGCTGGTGGCCGAGCAGGCCGACGTGCCCGAACACCGCAACGACCTGGCCGCGACGCTGAGCAACCTGGCGAACCTCTACGCCGACACGTCGCGTGCCGAGGAGGCCGAGGGGGCGTACCGCGAGTCGATCCGGATCCGCCAGCGGCTCGCCGCCGAGTATCCCGAGAACCCGGACTACCGCAGCACCCTGGCCATCACCTACAACAACCTGGCCACGCTGCTGACGTTCACCGGGCGGCTGAACGAGGCGGACGTGGCGTTCCGCGCGGCGATCCGCATCCGCGAGCGTTTGCTGGCGAAGTATCCGCACGTGGGCGCCTACGCTATCGACCTGGGCACGACCTGCGCCAACGCGGGCCATCTGGCGATCGAGCGGGGGCACGTCCACGCGGCCTTGGAGTTGAGCAGCCAGGCGACCAAGACGCTCGGAGAGCTGCCCCCGGCGACGCGAGACCTCCCGGCGGTGCGGGAGGCCCTGCGCAATGCCCATTGGGCGCAGGCCGCGGCCCTGGCCCAACAGGGGAGTCACGATGAGGCC